>PDWI01004895.1_pt1 | contig 18607 bp, 19 predicted proteins | sample 1430891 | NCBI WGS metagenome assembly PDWI01 (sample SAMN01162508, study PRJNA174530) | Oral metagenome, whole genome shotgun sequencing project. | biome: Marine environment; feature: Marine mammal; material: Swab sample of the gingival sulcus; isolation source: swab sample of gingival sulcus...
ATGGGCGGTAAATCGACGTTTATGCGCCAAACGGCATTGATTTGTTTAATGGCTCGGGCGGGGAGTTTCGTGCCCGCGACCTCGGCAGACATCGGTCAAATTGATAGGATTTTCACGCGCATAGGCGCAAGCGACGACCTCTCGGGTGGCAAATCCACCTTTATGGTCGAGATGACGGAAACCGCCACTATTTTAAACTATGCTGGCAAGCATTCCCTTGTTTTAATGGACGAAGTTGGGCGAGGCACATCGACGTATGACGGCTTGTCTATCGCTATGGCGGCAGCCAAGTATTTAGCTAGCCACAGCCAAGCCCTGACGCTATTCGCCACCCATTATTTCGAGATGACGGCACTCGCCGAGGAATACCTCGAAATCGTCAACTTACACCTAGACGCGGTGGAATCCAACGGCGACGTGGTGTTTTTGCACAGCGTCAAAGAAGGAGCTGCAAGCAAGTCATACGGTCTGCACGTCGCTCACATTGCCGGCATCGCCAAACCCGTCATCAAAGAGGCAGAGAAAATCCTCGCCGACCTCAGCGAAGGACAACAAAAAGTACAACTAGCCAAAAGCATCCCGACCAAGCAACAAGAACTCTTCGCGCCTGAACCTGAAAAGCATAAAGTCGTTGAGGAGTTAGAAAAACTGTCGATTGAGAGCATCACCCCGATGCAAGCAATGCAGATTTTGTGGGAATTGAAGGGGGAGTTATGATTAATTTCCTCTTATTCCTTGTCTGTAATTTTCTGGTGCTGTTATTTTTATTCTTAACGGTTAAAAATTATCGCTTATTAAATCGTCAATTAGATAATGCCGACATTGATATAGAAAAAACAGACGCATTATCCGTGAGTTTTATTGAAAAAATATTTCATCACTACCCAAACCAATCAGAAATAAAACATACGCAAAAAAAGATTATTAGAAACGCGATGATAACTTCATTGCTACTTATCTTTAGCCAGTATATTTAGTGTGCAACTATGCAGACCCTATTGTCTGTACTATAACAACGAAACTAAAATAATAAGGCTCTCCCAAAAAATGAGTGGGTAGTTTAAAATACTTGAATAATGAAAATGAAAAAATTCTACCTGTTCTGGTTCAGTTAACCGAAAAAGAAAAGCAAAGTAAAATTAAATCATTACTTGATAATTTAGTGCCTTATTCCACTAAAATAAAAACTTCAGAGCAAATGCTTAGGGATATTCGCATAGTATGATGCAATTTACCACGCTTTGGCCGTTGAATATGACGGGATTTTTGTCACTGCCGATAGGCGGCACTATGAAAAAGTAAAACAGTTTGGCTATATTGCCTTGTTGTCGGATTATGTGCTGACTTCATCTGAAATCAGAGTACCTAATGCCACTACACAAAAAGTGCTAGCCGAAATAGATAATGGTGAAAATCTCACTGAATTCAGCAATACCGATGAATTAACGAAATGGCTACGTGAAGATTAAGACACAACTTGCCTTTGCCTGCAAAATACAAAGACCACGCGTTGACAGGGCAATGGAAAGACTATCGCGATTGAAAAGACACAAGTTTCATTCCTCCAATCAAATACCAAAATGACAAAACAACCTATCAAGCGAGCGAGTGTAGACACTATCTACAAAAAGCGAACCTTACAAAGATAGGTTGTTTTACTTTGATATAAAAATAATATGCTCGAACACCATAAACATTGTTCACACAATAAAATAGGTCATTATTCTAAAACTGGCGTATCCGCAAATTCTCCGATGCACTCGGCGCGGATTTGGTCTGCAAAGGTCTCTCTACGACGAATTAGCCGATGCGCGTCGCCTTCGGCCAGCACTTCGGCCGGTCGGTTGCGGGCGTTATAATTCGAAGCCATAGTAAAACCATAAGCGCCGGTGTCGTGAATGGCGAGCAAATCACCAGCTTGCGCCTCTAACAATCGCGCTTTGGCAAAGGTATCGCCCGATTCGCACACTGGGCCGACAATGGCTTGCGGTATGGCTTGCGTCGTCTCTCGGCTTAAATTGCTGATTTGGTTATACGATTGATACAAAGCCACGCGCGCGTAATCATTCATAGCGGCATCGACGATGCTAAAGTGATTGCCAGACTGTTCCTTGCAATACAAGGCCCGAGTCAACAACACGCCGGCGTTGGCAACAATCGAGCGCCCCGGCTCCATTAACAAAGTCACGGCCTCATCGGGATAGGCAGCCTTCACCAACTGCGCCCATTCAGCAATATCAATGGGTTGCTCATCGTCATAAGTCACGCCAATGCCGCCGCCGACGTTGATATGCTTGAGTTGCACGCCCAACTCGTCTTGTAAGCGTCTGACAAACGCCGACTGCACCGCCAAGGCATCGGCAAAAGCACCGACATCAGTAATCTGAGAGCCAATATGCATGTTAATGCCGACCACGTCAATGTGTTGGCTGTCATTGGCGAGGCGATAGGCCGTCAGTGCTTGCTCGGCCGTCAAACCAAACTTGTTATCTTTCAATCCGGTGGAAATGTAAGGGTGGGTTTTGGCATCGACATCGGGGTTAAAACGAATGGAAATCGGCGCGACTTTGCCGACTTCGCTAGCCACGGCGATAATCGTTTCTAATTCCGGCAACGACTCAACATCAAAGGCTTCGATGCCGGCTTCCAAGGCAAAGGCAATCTCTTCGCGGCGTTTGCCGACACCGGAAAAAATGGTCTTTTGGGCTTGGCCACCGGCCATTAGGACGCGCTGTAACTCGCCGACAGAGACGATATCAAAGCCGGCACCCAAGTCGGCTAACAGCTTGAGCACCGCCAAATTGCTATTGGCTTTGACGGCGTAGCACACTTGGTGTTTGCGACCGGCAAAGGCGTTTTGGTAGGCGCTAAATTTCTCGGCAATCAAGCCGGCATCGTAAACGTAAGTCGGGGTGTCGTAAGTTTCAGCAATGTCGTGCAAACACGCCGTAGCAACGTATGGCAAGGAGGAATGAGGCATTATTTTTTCTCCACAGATAGGAATAAATCAATATTATCGTCAGATTCAATTAAGAAATCACTGATATTGGTGCGCTTGACTGACGGCATTTTTTTCAAATAAGTTTCCGCCGCGCCCATTAAGGACGGTACGCGATTGAGGCCGGTTTCCAAACTGCGAATACGCAAGTAAGTACCGGCGATAATTTGGCGCTGTTGGCTGGTCTCGATAGTGGTATTTTTCACATAGCCACTGAGCACCGTTAGCGACTGCGATTTATCCAAAATATCGCCACTAAATACCACATAGCGTAAGCGCTCCGGCGCATCGGCTGGACGGGTTAACAACGCTTGCCAACTCTTTTGTTGAGCGGGATTGAGTTGCGCCAATTGACCGGCAATCGTTAGTGTGTCTAAATTGACCAAGCTGGTGGTAATGCGGCCTTGTTGCACTGGTGCATCGGGATTTTTCGGCGTTTCTTTGGGGAGAACAGGTTCTAAGGTCGGTAAATACAGCAGCCCTTTTTGGCCACAGGCCACCAACGACAAAGCGGCGACAAGGCCGAAGAGTACGCGCTGTTGCGAGAAAAATTTTGGCATGGATAGCACCTTTAGGCTACAATCAAACGGTAAAGGGCTTATTATCCCTAGAACCCCACTGAAATCAACCTAAATTAATCCCAATCAACGAGGAAAAGCCAGATTATGACTCAAACGCCACCACCCATTGTTATCGAACCGTCGCAACCGGCCACCAGCGCCATGATTTTTCTCCACGGCCTAGGTGCTGACGGCAACGACCTCGCCGGTCTGACGCCGCATTTGCCGGTCGAGGGACTGCGCACGCGCATGATTTTCCCCAACGCCCCACAGCGCCCCGTCACCATTAACGGCGGCTACGTTATGCCGGCGTGGTACGACATCAGCGACACCGCCTTGCGCAACGCCGACCAAAAAAGCATTGCCGAATCGACCGCCACCGTACACGCTTTGATTGACGAGCAAATCGCGGCCGGTATTGCCAGCGATAAAATCATCGTTGCTGGTTTTTCACAAGGTGGCGCTATCGCACTACACGCCGGCTTGCGCTACGAACGCGAATTAGCCGGCATTATGGCGTTGTCGTGCTATGTATTAGAGCGCAACGACAAACACGAAAGAGAAATTAGCGAAGCCAACTACGACACCGCCATTTGGATGGCGCACGGCCTGCACGATGAAGTCGTTCCTTATCCGTTAGGTGAAGCTAGCGCCGAGTTTTTGAGCGGCTACGGCCATGCCGTGACTTTCGTCAGCTACCCGATGGGGCACGAGATATCCATGCCCGAAGTCACCGGCATGTCGGAGTGGATGACGCGAGCGTTGCTTTGATTGAAAAAAATCAAGTCAAAGCCGTAGGGTGCGTTTCACGCACCAAATCAACCTATTGAACTAATCGGTGCGTGGAACGCACCCTACAGCTATGCACGGTTTGTTTTGATAGAGCCGTAGGCTGGGTTGAGGTACGAAACCCAGCAATAGAAGCAGGTTAACACCTTGGCGAGATTTAAACGCCCCCCTATTGCTGGGTTTCGCTTCGCTCTACCCAGCCTACAGATTAGCTGCAATTTCATTGAATTACTGCTGAATTACTGCGCCAAATGGTCGCGGGTATCGGTGAAGACCACTTCGGGAAAGCGCTCCTGCGCCAAGTTCAAATTGACGCGGCTCGGTGCAATGTAAACCAATTGGCCGTAGTGGTCGGTGGCGAGGTGTTGCGCGCTTTTATCCTTAAATTTCTGCAAGATTTTTTCATCCTCACAACTCACCCAACGCGCCGTTGTCACTGGCACAGCTTCAAACTCGCATTTGACCTTGTACTCGTGCTCTAGGCGCGACTGCACCACTTCAAATTGCAGCACGCCGACCGCGCCCAAAATCAAATCGCTACCCATAATTGGACGGAAAAATTGCGTCGCGCCCTCTTCGCACAGCTGTTCCAAGCCTTTGAGCAAGGCTTTCATTTTCAACGGGTCTTTGAGCTGTACGCGACGAAAGAGTTCCGGCGCAAAGTCGGGGATGCCTTTGAATTGAATGATTTCACCGGCAGTAAAGGTATCACCGATGCGAATGGTGCCATGATTGTGCAAGCCGATAATGTCGCCGGCGTAGGCGTCGTCAACGCTCCCCCTATCCATCGACATAAAGGTCAAAGCATCGGGGATTTTGACATCGCGCTCCAAACGCACATGGCGCAATTTCATGCCCTTTTTAAACGCCCCCGAACAGATGCGCATAAAGGCGATGCGGTCACGGTGTTTGGGATCCATATTGGCTTGAATTTTGAAGACAAAGCCGGAAAAAGCCGGCTCATCGGCGGCCACACTGCGCTCGACTGCATCGTGAGCGCGCGGTGCCGGCGCTTCGTCCACAAAGCCGTCCAACATTTCTTGTACGCCAAAGTTAGAAATCGCCGAACCAAAATACACCGGCGTCAACTTACCGGCGAGATAGTCGTCTTTATCAAAGGGATTCGAGGCCTCGCGAATTAACTCGACCTCGTCGCGGAATTCGGCGGCAAAATCCGCCCCCAACAACTCGTCAACGCGCGGATTGTCAATGCCGGCGATGTGTTCACCGGCGTTGATTAAATCGTTTTTGCCGGCTTCGTAGCAATGCACCACGTCATTTTGCAGGTGGTAAACGCCTTTTAAAGCCTTGCCCATGCCAATTGGCCAAGTCACCGGCGCGCAGGCGATGCCCAATTCGGTTTCGACCTCGTCCAACAATTCTAACGGATCGCGACCTTCGCGGTCTAGCTTGTTGATAAAGGTAAAAATCGGCGTATCGCGCAAGCGACAAACGTCCATCAATTTGCGCGTGCGGTCTTCCACACCTTTGGCGCAGTCGATAACCATCAGTGCCGAATCCACCGCCGTCAAGGTGCGGTAAGTGTCTTCGGAAAAATCCTCGTGCCCCGGCGTGTCTAGCAAGTTGACGATTTTGTCTTTGTAAGGAAATTGCATCACCGAAGAGGTAATCGAGATGCCGCGCTCTTGCTCCATCGCCATCCAGTCAGAGGTGGCGTGTTTGTCGGATTTGCGCCCTTTGACGGTGCCGGCCGATTGAATCGCGCCGCCGAATAACAACAGTTTTTCGGTTAGCGTGGTCTTACCGGCATCGGGGTGAGATATAATCGCAAAAGTGCGTCTTTTATTGATTTCGTTAGTATTTATTGTCATTTTTTATCGTTTTTTAAATAGATGCGCCAATTGAGCGGCGTGACGAAACAAGGTAAGTCTTTGAGGGAGCGGATTATAACACAATACGTTCGCAACTTGACAAATCAGCTATAGATTATAAAAAAGATTTATTTTCAACAGCTAATCCCCCTCGCAAACTGTCCCCACAGCACCAACCCGACGACCACGCCCACTGGAAATTATAGCCGCCCAACCAGCCGGTCACGTCAACGGCTTCGCCAATGGCGTACAGCCCCGCTTGTTGGGTTTCAAAAGTCTTGGACGACAGGGCATCGGGGTGAATGCCGCCAGTGCAGACTTCGGCTTTTTTCATGCCTTCACTGCCGCTGGGCGTGAATTCCCAACGCTGTAATTGACTGGCGATAGCTTCGCAGGCTTTATCGCTAAACTGCCCCAACGGCCGGTTATCGAATGCCCATTGCACGAGGTTTTCAGCCAATTTTTTCGGTAGCTGCTGCGCCAAAAACGTCGTTAGTAATTGTTTGGGTTGCTTGGCTTTGGCAGCCGACAAAGCCGCCGGCCAATCAACATCTGGACAGAAATTGACCTGCAAGCTATCGCCTTTTTTCCAATAAGAGGAAATTTGCAACACCGCCGGCCCACTGAGGCCGCGGTGCGTAAACAGCAGGTTTTCCTTAAACGTCATGCCGCGACAAGAGATTTCTACCGGCACGGCCACGCCGGCTAGCGTTTGATAGCGCTGTAGCGCCTCGCCAGTAAGCGTCAACGGCACCAAAGCCGGCACAAACGGGGTATTTTTCAACTTAAACTGCTTGGCCAAACGCAACGCCAAATCGCTAGCGCCGAGCTTGGGAAACGATGGGCCACCACAGGCAATCACCAACTGCCGGCCGACAAACGTCTGAGACTGGCACTTAACCGAATAAGTTTCGTTTTGCCATTCCACTACTTGAATGTCTTGTTGCATCACGATATCCGCACCGTGCGAGCGCGCTTCACTGACTAGCATATCGACAATGGCGGCCGATTTTTGGTCGCAAAACAGCTGCTCCAGCGTTTTCTCGTGATAAGTCAAACCGTAACTGGAGAGCAACTCAATAAAATGCCAAGCCGTATAGCGCGACAAGGCCGACTTGCAAAAGTGGGGATTGGGCGACAAATAGGCGCTAGGCACAATGTCGAGATTGGTAAAATTACAGCGCCCACCGCCGGAAATCAGAATTTTCTGCCCCAGCTTGGCGGCCTTATCTAACAGTAAAACGGACAGGCCACGTTGACCTGCCCGTATGGCGCACATCAGGCCGGCCGCACCAGCACCGATGATAATCACATCGTATTTCAATATAGTAGCCGGCTATTTCATACCTTGGGCTCGGAGCGACTCTATACCACCGCGATTTTGTACGCTGGTATAGCCGAGCTGAAGCAATGTTCGACGCGCAATCTGAGCGCGACGCCCACTGTGACAGTAAAGGTTAATGACTTGGTGTTTGTTCGGCACAACCTTGGCGATACGCTTGGCAATCACATTGTAGGGGATGAGTAGCGCACCTCTTAAATGGTCTTGTTTATATTCTGCGGGCGAGCGCACGTCAATCCACACCACGCCACCGGCAACGGCGGTCATGGGGGCGACGACGGTAAGTAGTATAGCAAATATCCAGTTTTTCATTTTTTGACTCCTTTTTTATTGGTTGTTAAGTGGGTGGCAAATCGATAAAAAAAAAATACCTCAACGCCCTGCACTCGCCTGCATTCTAAAAGATAAAGACAGACAAATCAAGCGCGCCTTATCAGCGTCGGCATTCTGTGACACCATTCTCGCACAACAGGCGATAAATACAGCAGACTTTTTTAATTAATTTGTTATAATACCAGCAGTTAAAGCAATAAATGAAGAGGCGTTCATGTCACCCAATTATCGTAGTTTATTCACAAGCATAGGTGGTGTTCTGCTGTGTGGTTGTAGTCATCTATCGGCCGTACCCAACGCCACCACTGTGGGGGTGGAGAGCGCGCAAACCTTGGACGCACAGACCTTGGACGCACAGACCTTGGACGCACAGACCTTGGACGCACAGACCTTGGACGCACAGACCTTGGACGTACAGACCTTGGACGCGCGCCCTACTCTGGATAATTCACAGCCGGTGAACTTTGCTACGGCGGCGGATTACGTTCTCAAGCACTCGCATAAACTGCTAGCCGCACAAGCCGGCCTGCGCGCCAGTCAACTACAAGCCGAAGCCCTAGACGATTTGCAACAACCCCTAGTCGCCGTCAGCGGCATGGCCGGACGCTACCGCGTTGCCACCGATATTAGCACCGAGCGCCTACGCAACCGGCTCAAAGGCTACGGCGATAATCTAACCGCCAAAATTGACGCTTTGACCGGCTATTTGCCGCCGCGCGTTTCGCAAGCCTTGATGCCGTATGTGCCCTCGACCGATGCGTTGCTGTCGCGCTTGCCCACTTCTGTTCACGTCAGCAAGCGCGACGACTTTACCCGCGCCAATGTGGTGGCGTTGATGCCGCTTTATACCGGCGGTCGCATTCCGGCCATTCAGCAATTCGCCCACGGCCGCGCCGACGTGCAAGCCAGCGAAGTTGCCACCACCGAAGAAGAATTGCTCACCCAACTCATTCAACGCTACTTTCAAGTTCAACTCGCCGAACAGGTAGTCAAGGTACGCCGAGCCGCACTCAAAGCCGTCAAAGCCCACGACCACGCCGCCCAGCGCATGTTGGATGTCGGGTTGATTGCGCGCGCCGAGCGTTTGCAAGGCAGTCGCGCCCTCGCCGAAGCCGATTTTGAACTGAAAAAAGCCGAAGACAATGCCCGCCTCGCCCGTCGCGCTTTGGAAGCGTTGTTGCAAACCAACAACTTAGACCTGGGCACAAAATTATTCGTCAACCGCCAGCCGCTCAAGCCGTTGACGCATTGGCAGGAAAAAGCGCGCGCCCACCACCCTGCCTTTGCCAAAATTAACGCCAAAACCCAACAGGCCGAGGCCATGAAAAACCTCAGCGATGCGGCGTGGAAACCTAACCTCAACGCCTTTGGCAGCCGCGAAGTCGGCGGCGATAACAATTGGGTCGTTGGTATTAATGCCACGTGGACGCTACACAGCCCCATTGACCGCGACAAGAGACAGCAAGCCGCGCGTGAAACCCTGAAACAAATCGATGCCGTGCGCCAACAGGCCGAGCAAGACATTAATTTGTTAGTCGAAAAAAATTGGTTAAGCGTCAAAGATGCCCGCCAGCGCTACGACAGCCTCGCCGAAACCGAGCGCCTCGCCAAGCAAGTGTTAAAACTCAACCGCGCCGGCTTTAAAGAAGGCCTCAACACCGTTATGGAAGTCAATGACGCGCACGCCAAACTCATCAAAGCCCAAACTCAGCGCGTCCACGCCGCTTACGAATACGTCATCGCCCTGTCGGAATTATTGGCGGCCAGCGGCGAACTCCACGACTTTGAACACTATGTTGAGCCGTGACGAGCACCAGCGCTACGCTCGCCAAATCACCCTGCCCGATATCGGCGAAGTCGGACAAGTCAAACTCAAGCGTGGCAAAGTCCTCGTTATCGGTGCCGGCGGTTTAGGTTGCGCGGTATTGCCGGCTTTGGTGGCCGCCGGTGTGGGTGAAATTGGCTTAGTCGATGCCGATGTGGTGTCACTGTCCAATTTGCAGCGTCAGCCACTTTACGGTGTCGATAGCATCGGCCGAGCCAAAGTCGAAGTCGCCAAACAGCGCTTATCGCGCCTCAATCCTCACGTTGCCCTGTCAACTTTTCCAGTATTTTTAAATAGCGACAATGCCGAGACTTTGATTGCGCCCTACGACATCGTTGTCGATGCCTGCGACAATTTAGCGACGCGCTACGCCATTGATGCGGCTTGTTTACAGCATGAAAAACCTTGGGTTCACGGCGCAGTAGCCGGCTTTGTCGGGCAAGTGTCGGTGTTTAATTATCGCGGCAGCGGCACTTATCGCGGCTTATACCCCAATGAATTAGCCGATGAGGAAAGGCAAACTGACACCTCGCCGCTTGCGGTGCTCGGCGTTTTGCCGGCGGTGATTGGCGCGCTACAAGCCAACGAAGTGATAAAAATACTTTGTGAACTGGAGGGTGTGCTAGCCGGCCGGCTACTCACTTACGATTTGCGTACGTTATCGCAGCGGATTTTGTGTTATCGGCCAATCGCGGACAGTCTCGAAGCGGCCGCTGTCTAGGGCGTGTCCTCAACCCAAATACGGCACTGCCAGAGGTTTATTCTTTACCCTTGGTTTTAACTGAAACAAGGGTATAAGCCAAAAAACCACAAATAATAGTGGCGATTAAAATAACGATTGTTGGTGTACTCATTTGTCTTCCTCTTTATTTAATATGCCTAAAACCATAATGCCGATATACTCCAAAAAGCCCCAACAGGCAACTAATACAACAACATCTAAACTGCTGGTTTTATCTTTGATTAAACTCAGAAAAGCACCAACGCCCAAAATCCTAAAAGCCATTGCCAAATGCTTGATTTGTTCATCATTTAGGTTTTCTAACCAGTTTGCAATTATTTTGTATATCATAATGGCTGATTGTATCATGTTTTGTTCTAAAATCCGCTTAAATATCGGCGCAATGAACGCGCAATGATACAGTAAAATATAGTCATCAAAAACAGTAAACTAATGCTATAATTCTCAGCCCACCCCAAAGAAGGAGATGTCATGCAAACCCTACTCATCAAAGACGAAACCGTCATGGGCGATATCGTTCACGAATTTCAATTAGATTTCAATACACAACACATCACCGTTGCCGACCTTATCAAAGAGCGCATCATTAGCGAAGTGGCGAAATATCAACAGACGATTGCCGAGCGTTTCACCCCACACGCCTTAGTCACACCGACCGAAACCGAGGCACGCCTCAACGAATACAAAAACAAACAGGCAAAACGCGCCCGAGTTGACGTTGATAAACAAGTCAAATTGGCGTGGAACGCGTTCGAGAACAACGGCTTTTTTATTTTATTCGACGATGAACAAGTCGAGGATTTACAACAACAATTATTAGTGACCAAACAAAGTAAAGTCACGTTTGTGAAATTAACCCCATTGGTGGGAGGGTAACCAGATGACAGATAAAGCTCATGATAAAGAACATTATGAACATATTGATAAACTTTTGTGTACCGTTAATGAACACTGGGAAAAATACCATAATGAAGAAAAATCTTATCATTATGATATTACTAAACTTGCGCTAGATTATCCAGAATACGAGTATCTTTGCGATGCCAAAGCAGAGGTTTTAAAAGCGTATGTTACAGATATTTTAAATTACATAAGTAATAACGGTTCATACAGCAATGTGGCTGGCGTGCCTGTTATCAACATGCTACTGAGTAGTAATTTTAATTTAAATTATAGTGAAGAAGAGTTAATCAAACTTTTGTGCGCACTTAACGATAAAAAAGAGCACCTAAGAAACTGTGGTTGTTATGTTAGTCCTATTTTTTCTGGTGTATCACAGCTAGAACAGTATATTAAGAAAAATGGCTTATCTGATAGCCTGTTTGATTTCATTGCAAGCATGCTAGATTGGGAGTTATTTCAATTAGATTATAGTTATAGCAAAGAGCATAAAAAAACCATTAAAAGACTACATTCATTTGTTGCTCAAAAAGTCGTGTTGCAGTTTAAACTTGATAATCATTTAATCAATGAAATAATTGTTGCTAGTCCACTAGCAAAACAGCGTGAATTTCATGATTTATTATTTTTATTGGAAAAATCCACCGCGGGCAAACCATCAGCAAAATTTCTAAAAACGAGCCAAGCGTATATTGATACTTTGGGTCGCAATAACTATCGAAAATTTGCTCATAATATTCTTGACTTAACTGTAAAAGAATATTGGACTGAGTTCAATTTTTTGAAAGGTGTTGTATGGACAATGTCGCTATTTTCCGACAAAAAAACGGTAGAATTAGTAGCGCAACTATTAACCTTTATGTATGACAAAGGGCATGCCTCACTAGGCAATGCTTGCGCCTATACTTTGGGCAATATCCGAGGTAAACAGGGCTTAGGTAAATTGTCATATATTAGAGGCAAACTCACACGCAACAAAGACAAAGCGGTCGTTGAAAAATACCTCGATGAGGGCGCGGAAAGATACGGCGTCTCCGTTGAAGAGCTGAAAGAATTAGCCGTCCCCGATTTTCATTTAGAAAATGGGCAAAAAACGATAGCCTTTGAAGATTATCAACTCACTATCGCTATAGAAAACAGCAAAGTCACGCAAACGTGGACAAAACCCGATGGCAAAACGGTGAAAACCGTTCCCGCCATTGTTAAAAATAGTACAAAACTCACCAACAAGCTCAAAGAAATACGCAAAGAAATCAAAGAAATTCAACAAACCTATAGCGCGCAAAAACAGCGCATTGACAACCAATTTACCCTCAACCGAAAATGGACGTTCGCCGACTTTGAGCAATATTATTTAACGCACGGTTTAGTCGCACCGATTGCTAAAAGCTTAATTTGGCAATTTCACCAAGCCGGTGGCAATATCGTCACCGCTCTGTTTAACCGCGAGGCTAACGCTTGGCAAGACCAACACGGTGAAACGGTCAGCGTGGCAGAGGCGCAATCGGTTTCGCTGTGGCATCCCGTATTGGTCAACGAAGAAGAAATCATCGCGTGGCGCGACCGCATTATGGCTATCGAGTGTCAACAGCCGATTAAACAAGCCTTTAGGGAAATTTACTTGCTAACCGATGCCGAAATCAGTACGCGCACATATTCCAATCGCATGGCGACGCACATATTAAAGCAGAGCCAATTTAAAGTGTTAGCGACGTTGCGCGACTGGCACTATGCTTCTATGGGCGCGTATTACGATTACACGACGCACACGACTTGTAGCAAAAAGTTATCTGAGCACAATATGAGTGCAGAATTTTGGATTGATGCCGTTGAAAGTGATGATGAAGACGACCGCAACGCGTCGGGCATGTATTGGTACGTGACGACCGACCAAGTGAGATTTAACAATGCTGATGGCGAAACGATGGACTTGGTGGATGTGCCAAAAATCGTTTTTTCAGAAATCATGCGCGACGTGGATTTATTTGTCGGCGTGTGCAGTGTCGGCAACGACCCCGAATGGCGCGATAACAACGGCGAACGCCGAGACGAATATTGGCAATCCTATTCCTTCGGCGATTTGGGCAAAGTCGCCAAAACGCGCAAAGCGGTGCTCGAACGCTTGTTACCGCGCCTAACGAAACTCAAAGACAAAGCCCATATTGACGGCAAATTCCTCGTCGTTAAAGGCGCACTCCGCACCTACAAAATCCACATCGGCAGCAGCAATATTTTAATGGAGCCTAACGACCAATATTTGTGTATCGTTCCCGCGCGCAACAGCGACAAAGCCACCGATAAACTGTTTATCCCGTTCGAGGGCGATAACGGCTTGTCCATTGTGCTGAGTAAAGCGTTTATGCTCGCGGAAGATACCAAGATTAAGGACGAGACGATTACCAGTCAGATTAATCGCGAGAGTTAACCCACAAAACAGCAACAACAAAAACCATGAAAAAAGCCATCAGAGCCATTCTTGCCCTCGCCATTTTGGCAGTGATTGTCCTCAAAGTCCTAGAGGGCTACGAAGAAGCCAGCCGGCCTCAGCCGGTGGTGTTACAAGGGCAATTGGAAGTCCACGAAATCAATGTTGCCAGTAAAATCTCCGGCCGCATCGGAGAAATTTACCTAAAAGAAGGCGACAAAATCCAACGCGGCACGCGCATCTTGCGCCTAGACAGCCCGGAAGTGGCCGCCAAAGTCGAACAAGCCACCGCCGTGCGCGACGCCGCCGGTGCGATTGCCGAAAAAGCCGAGGCCGGCGCGCGCAAACAACAAGTGACGATGGCTTATGAACAAATGCAACGCGCCAAAGTCGGCTTAGACGTCACGCGAAAAACGTGGAAGCGTGTCAACACCTTGGCCAAAGAGGGCTTACTCAGCCGGCAAAAAGCCGACGAAGTGCAAGCCAAATATCAAAGCGCCCAAAAACAATACGACACCGCCAAAGCCCAATACGACATGGCCAAAGAAGGCGCGCGCAAAGAAGACATCGCCGCCGCCAAAGCCAAAGCTCGCCAAGGCCAAGCGGTATTAAACGAAGCCTTAGTGGCACAACAAGAAACGCACCTCGACAGCCCCGTGGCCGGCGAAGTCGCGGAAATTATTCCCACCGCAGGCGAAATCATCGCCAAAGGCGTGCCGGTCATTACCGTGGTCGATTTGCAAGACCAACGCCTAGAACTCAACGTGCGCGAAGACTATTTGAAATACTTTGCCTTGAAAAAAAGCTTTATCGGCTACGTGCCGGCACTGGATAACCGCGCCGTCAAATTTACCGTTTATGCTAGCGCCGTGTTGCCGGACTTTGCCACTTGGCGGCCGACGCGAACCGACCAAGGATTTGATATGCGGACGTTTTTAGTTAAATCTCGCCCCGACAAGCCGATAGCCGACATGCGCCCCGGCATGAGCGTGTTGGTGACTTTGCCGGCTGAGGCGCGACGCTAATGTGGACGCTGTGGCGCGTTTTTTGGCGCAGTGCCAGTTGGGAGTGGCGAGCCATCGTCCGCCACCGGCTGTTGCGCGCCATGCTGCTGTGGGTGCCGGCCATTGCCGTCGGTTTTGTCTGGTACACGTTCTCGGCTTCTCAAATCCACGACTTGCCGGTTGGCGTGCTCGACAAAGACCGTTCGACGCTGTCGCGGCAATTGTTGCGATTGGTGGACGCTTCGCCCAGTGTCGCTATCGGCGAGCACTACCGCGATGGTCAAGAGATGCAGGCGGCTTTGCGAGGCAGCCAAGTTTTTGGTGTCTTGGTCATTCCTCAAGACTTTTCGCGCCGCGTCAAACGGTTGCAAAGCAGTCCGGTCAAGCTCGTCGTCAATGCCCAGTTCGGCACGCACTCCGGCATTATTCAATCGGGCGTTGGCTCGGCTGTGCGGACATTTTCTGCCGGTATCGAACTTAAATTGCGACAAAAAATGGGCATGAGCCGGCAACAAGCCCGCGCCGCTATTACGCCGATTTTCCCCGACAGCAAAATGGCGTTTAACCTAGGCCTCAGCTATCAGCTGTTTTTGGCCAGCACCATTATTCCGGCGCTGTTGCACGTACTAGCGACGGCGGTCGGCGTTGGTGCAGTCGGACGCGAATTGCGCGGCCACTCCATCGGCCGTTGGTTTACCTTAGTCAGCGGCCACAGCGACAAACACATGCCGCGCTTTTTATTGATGTGGGCGGCGCTGATGGGTAAATTGTCGTGGCATTTGCTGGCCTTTACGCTGTGGATTAGCGTGGCGCTAATCCTCGGTGCCAATTATCACCACCCCGATTGGCACGCTTTGGGGATTACGGCACTCAATGCTTTTTTGCTGATGGCCTTGTCGCTGTGGCTGGGTGTCTTTTTGAGCGCCTCGGTGATGTCAATGCGTATGGGGCTGTCGAATGCCGCTCTGTTGACCGCGCCGGCTTACGCCTTTTCTGGCATCACCTATCCCATTGTCGCGATGCCGAAAGCGGCGCAAACCATTGCTATGTTATTGCCGCTCACACACTATTTAAATTTGCAAATCGCGCAATTGCAAACGCCCATCGGTTGGCGCGCTGCGCTGCCGGTCACTTATGGCTTTGTGTTGGCGGTGCTCGCGATGATTGTGTTGGGCACGCTCACTAGCTTGCGCGCTTTGCGCCATACGCATCGTTGGGGTGGCCGATGACGGCAATTACCGCTTTTTTCCGCGCCGCGGGGCAAACCTTTAGCGCCATTTTTAGCGACAAGGGCGTAGTCTTACTCATGGTCATCGCGCCGCTGTTTTACGCCTTGTACTATCCGCTGCCGTACAGCACCCAAATCGTGCGCAACGTGCCGGTGGCGGTGGTCGATTACGCGCAAGACTCGCTGTCACGCCAACTCATTCGTATGACCACGGCATCGCCGGCGCTGTCGGTGCGCGTCGTCGCCGATGAACGCCAAGCCGAACAGCAACTGCTCAACAACGACGTTATGGCGTTTATGGTCATACCGCACGACTTGCGGCGCAAGGTGTTAGCCGGCCGCTCGGCCACCGTCAATATGATTGGCAACGGCAACTATATTTTGGCGAGCAAAAGCGCCCAACAAGGTATGGCGAGTGCCGTGTTGACGCTATCGGCCGGCATTGAAATCAAACGGCTTAAGCCGCTAGGACTCGGTGATGCCAAAATTCAAGCCTTGCGCGACCCCGTGCCACTGCTTATCCAGCCGCTACACAATCGCAACGAGGGCTACGGCAGCTACGTCGTGCCGGCGGTGGCGTGGTTGATTTTGCAACAAACGCTACTGATTGGCTGCGCTATGTTGGTGAGCACGTGGATAGAAAAGCGCCAAGCCTACGCCGCACCGGCCGTGTGGCTAGGGCGTTTGACGACGATTTCATTAGTGCACTACGTGCTGTGCTTGGGTTATACCGGCATGATGTTTCGCTTTTGGAGTTATGAGGCCGGTGGCAATCCGTTGGGCAATGTGGTGCTGATTGCGCTGTTTTCGCCAGCGGTGGCCAGTATCGGCTGTCTATTGGGACTGATTATCAAAGACCGTGAACGCGCCGTGCAATTATTGGTGTTTAGCGCCCTGCCGATGTATTTCGTCAGCGGCTTTTCGTGGCCGACTGCACTGTTGCCGGAAGTGCTACAGTATCTGCGCTGGACATTTCCCTGTACCTCGGCCATTCAAGCCGGTTTAAGTTTTAATCAGCTCGGCGGCACCATTGCCGACAACCGACAGTATTTATTCGCCTTGGGCATTATTGCTTGGGTCGGCTTGACGGTGTTGTTTTGGTTTGGACGCGAGCGAAAAAATAGAAAAAATTAAGCTATTTCATTATAATGCTAAAAACAGCAACTGGCGATTTCCCGTCATTGCCGTTTTTAATGTCAGCAATGAAAAAGCAGGAGAAGCCCATGGTCTTTCTATCCGAAAATGAAAAATACATCAATCCATTCACCGATTACGGCTTTAAACGCCTGTTCGGCGAAGAAGGCATCGAAATTGGTCGTGAAGAAGGACGCAAAGTGGAAAAACGTGAACTTGCCAACAAAATGAAATTAAAACACATTGCGGTTGCCTTGACCTAAACATGAAAGAAAGGAAATAATTTTGTTTTATTGATTTCATAAACCAGAAAATCAAAAATGAATTTTTACAGAAAGAATCTTGCATTATCCGTCAGTAAGGTTAACCAGCTGGTAGGCGTATCAAAATATAAAATTTGGGCAATGCTGGATAAGTACGTTGAGCAAGCACTCTCTGAACAAGACTTACAGCGAAATAGTTTAGCTTTGGATACAAGGCGCGCCGGTGAAGACAGTATTGCAATACGGCGAGACGGTGCAACGCCGTATCAAAAGTTAAACTATGACGAAACCTCAATCGCTGGAGGTCACAGCTACATTGCCTTGTTTGTCGCTCTATGTCATCGTCGAACTATCCACGTCAATGAAGGTAAAGGAAGCGATACCGTCAACGACTTCGTTGTTCATCTCGTTAAGCAAAATGGCACAGCTGAGCAGATTAAATTTTAAAACAATGGCCTTCCTGCTAACGGGAAAATTGGATTTCTCCTTTCAAAATCCATATTTGCCCACTTGATTTTTAGGAGAGCCGATTACTATTATATTAGTTGGGTTTGGTATTAGACTCGCTTATCGTAACGTAGTCTATCGCCAACAAAAAAACCCCCACGCAAGGCGAGGGGGCTTTTTGTATCCGTACAAAGGGACTAGAGATAAACTCTAGTCTTATTGCACTTCAATTTTAACATCAACGCCAGCCGCTAAGTCTAGCTTCATTAGCGCGTCAATCGTTTTTTCGTTAGGCTCAACGATATCCATAACGCGTTTGTGCGTGCGGATTTCGTATTGGTCGCGTGCGTCTTTGTTGACGTGTGGCGAAACCAAGATGGTGTGAACCTCTTTCTTGACCGGCATCGGGATCGGACCGTTAACCTGTGCGCCTGCGCGCTTGGCGGTTTCGACAATTTCCTTGGCCGAAGTGTCAATCAATTTGTGATCGAAAGACTTCAAGCGAATGCGTATTCTTTGGTTAGCCATAATGATTACTCAATAATTTTAGAAACAACACCCGCACCAACAGTACGACCACCTTCACGGATTGCGAAACGCAAGCCTTCGTCCATAGCGATTGGGGCAATCAAATCAACGTTGATTTTGATGTTGTCGCCAGGCATAACCATTTCGATATCATCAGGAAGAATCATCGCGCCAGTTACGTCAGTCGTACGGAAGTAGAACTGTGGACGGTAGCCTTTGAAGAATGGGGTGTGACGACCACCTTCTTCTTTTGACAA
>PDWI01004515.1_pt1 | contig 18606 bp, 18 predicted proteins | sample 1430891 | NCBI WGS metagenome assembly PDWI01 (sample SAMN01162508, study PRJNA174530) | Oral metagenome, whole genome shotgun sequencing project. | biome: Marine environment; feature: Marine mammal; material: Swab sample of the gingival sulcus; isolation source: swab sample of gingival sulcus...
ATTATACGGGCAGGCTGCCATACAGGTCTTGCAGCCGATACAGCGGGCCGGATCCATCATGACAATCCCGGTTTTCTTATCTTTCCAGGTTGCTGTGGTTGGGCAGACACGCACACAGGGGGGGCTGTTGCAATGGTTACAGAGAACAGGTGTAAAGATTGTTTCCTGCCTGTCTGTGCCCAGGAAACGTCTCTTTTCAAGGATGGTTGTCCTGAAGCCGTATGCAGGAACATGATTGGTTTTCACGCAGGCGTCCTTGCAGCGCTCGCAGTCAATGCAGAGCTGTTCTCGAAGCACCATGCTGTAATGGGGGGAGCAGGGGTATTTCCCCGGCTCGGGAACAACCCCTCCCAGGGCCTTTGCGTTTCTGGCCGAGATGAGGGATAACACGCTGCCGCCGAGGTACATGCCGGTCACCGCCAGTCCCAGCCGTAAAAATTTGCGGCGTTCTGCGGAAGAAATGGTTGCCAGATTTTCGCTCTCCATCCTTTCCAGATCATCGATTTTCATACAGATCTCTCCGGTTATGCAGGAATTTGCCTCTCACAAAATGTACATTTTCCTTGTTGCAATGGATCAGCAAGCTGAATAAACAATTCCATGTTATGTGATAATACACAATAAAAAAATGCCTGTTCCCGGATTTCTTCCTTGTCATCTCCCCCTGTTTCGCCGGTGTACAGTATGTCCCTGTGGTGATGCCAACTGGTATTCGCCGTATTTTTGGGGATTTAAGTTGCCAGAGGCGGCCCAATTTTAAATCTCGCTGGCCCGCCTGCAGGCTGCATTCAGAATTTCCCTGCTTTTCTTTCCTCCAGGGCTTTCCGGGGTGGTCTTTCCCAGTATTGTTTCGGTAATCCTTGCGGCAGTTAACTGTTTTTGCGGCAGGAGAGGGAGGTATCTGTTTTCTGTCCTGGAAAGATGGATAAAATTGTTCTCCTGCAGGGTTGAGGCGGTTTGTGCGATTATCCTGCCTGTATAGTCCGGCAGATCATCGGCAAGGCTTTGGGGAGTTGTTTTTTTCCCGTTGGTAAAGTCACGATAAATGACCTCCATAACGTCAAGGGCGCTGCTTAAACGCAGTGAGGGGCTGCCATCGACCGGACGGAGCTGAAAGGTGTCAAAATTCTGCAGGGCAAAGGTGAACTGGGCCCCAAGGAGGATAACTATCCAGCCGGCATAGAGCCATACAAGAAAGAGCGGAACGGTGGCGAACGAGCCGTAAATGGCATTATATCTGGAGACGCCAATTTGCAGGCTGATGTAAATATTCTGCCCGGCAAACCAGAAGAATGCCGCCAGAAAGGCACCGGCTGCAGCAGGTATGGTCTTTACCCTGGTGTTGGGGAAAAAGATGAACATGATGTAAAAACTGAGCGCAATAAAAAAGATTGGTATGAATTGCAGCAGCAGGGCCCTCATCCAGTCAAAGGGGATAAGGACGGCTATCTGGGCAGAAAGTGCCGGGGCCTTCAGAAAGGCACTGGCTGCAAAGGCCACATTGATCGACAGGGGGAAGAGGATGAGCAGGGTTATGTAATCTGCAACTTTCCTGAGTATGGACCGCCCCGAGCGGACATTCCATATGGAGTTCATTGCCGATTCAATGTGATTGAGTACCAGCAGTACGGAAAATATCATCCCGATAACGCCAAAACTTCCCAGGGTGGCAAAATTCGTCCTGTCCACGTAGTTGAAAACGGTATCCACCACGGTATGCATCTGTCTGGTGAGACTGTTTTGTTGTGTCTGCTGTGTATTGCCTGCTGCTGATGATGCGGGGGCCTTGTCTTCATCCTGGAGCTTTGGGATACCATGACGCGGAAACCCGGATGTCTGGCTTTCGTCAAGGGCATTTATATAGGAGAAGGCTGCGTCCCGAAGCTGGTTCCCGCCGCCAAGACCCTTTATGACAGCGGTACTCATTGCCAGCATTGGCACAAGGGAAAGCAGGATGGTGTAGGTCAATGCGCCGGCACGGAGGGAGAGATTGTTGCTGTTAAACTGTTTCCCGGTGATATAGAGTACGCGGAGGATACGGCGAAGCAGCCCTGTAATACCGCCCCTGGCGCTATCGGCCCGATCCAGCCAGTCGATGATCAGGGTTGTTTTGTTCTGTCTGCTGAATATGGAAGAAAGTCTTTTAAGCATTGTCTGGCTGCCTGAGATGCTGTTCCGGGTTTATCCATTTCTCCAGAATCTGAAAAACGGTATTGCGTTTGATGGGCTTGGAAATATAATCATTCATTCCGGCATCCAGGCACAACTCCCGGTCGCCCTTCATGGCATTTGCGGTCATGGCTATTATTGGAATGTCCAAATGGCCCGAGCTTCTGATCTGCCGGGTTGCCTCAAGGCCGTCCATCTCCGGCATATGAACATCCATCAGGATCACGTCAAAATTTTCGGGGGAGGCTGTAAATATGTCCACTCCCTCGTGCCCGTTTTCCGAAACAGTAACAACATAGCCTGCCTTGGTGAGCATAAGGGAGGCAAGTTTCTGGTTGACCTTGTTATCCTCCACCAGCAGGATTCTGGTGCTGTGTTTCATCGCCTCCCTGACCGAATATTGGGTGACCAGTGTGTTTTTACTGTTCTCGTCATCAGCCTGTTCTGGTGCCAGAACCCTGGCTATGGTCTTGATGAGAATGCCCCGTCTCGACGGTTTGGTGAGAAATGCGTTGAACCCTGCTTCCCGGCATTTTTTTGCTATCCTGTCTGTGGTTGCGGTGTAGGCGATCAGTGGAATGTTTCTGCTCTCAAGGGTACTGGCGCGTATGGCTCTGGCCACGTCGTAACCGGAGAGTACCGGCATATAGATGTCAAGGATGGCCCCGTGGAAGGGCATGTTGTTCTCCTCTGCTTTCTGCAGTATGTCCAGGGCCTCGCCGGGTTCTGTACTTGTTGTGGTTTCTATTCCAAAGACTGAAAGACCTTTCTTGACAATCTCGTTATTTGCCGGATTATCATCAACAACCAGAAAACGGGTGCCTTTCAGGCTTGCATCGGCTGTTTTGGGAGTATTTTTCTGCCGGGACCGTTTCATCCTGGCCGTGAAATAAAATGTGCTCCCTCTCCCCGGAATCGATTCGGCCCAGACCGTGCCGCCCATAAGCTCGGCTATCGTCTTGCTGATAGACAGGCCCAGGCCGGTTCCCCCATACTGCCGGGTTGTGCTTCCGTCAGCTTGCTTGAAGGGCTCGAAAATAGTGGAGAGTTTCTCCTGAGCCATGCCGATACCCGTATCCCTGATGGTGCAGAGAAGGCCAATCTCTTCACTGGTTTCCTCTGTAACCTCGAGGTTGAGTTCCAGCTCTCCCCGTTCGGTAAATTTTGCGGCGTTTCCGAGAAGGTTTACCAGAACCTGGCGAAAGCGCCCCGGGTCTCCCTGAATATTTTCGGGAAGATTGTCATCAATACGGCACAGCATTTCGATGGGTTTGTTCTGTATCCGGGGCCGGATCAGCTCGCATACATCGTGTATGGTTATTTCAGGATCAAAATCAATACATTCAAGATCCATTTGCCCGGCTTCAACCTTGGAAAAATCAAGGATGTCATTGATGAGCGAGAGAAGGGCCTCTCCGCTTCTCTTGATGGTCATTGCACTTTCACGCTGTTCCTCATCAAGTTCCGAGATGAGCAGCATGTCGGTAAAGCCGATAATACCGTTCATCGGTGTGCGAATTTCATGACTCATAGCGGCGAGAAACTGGCTCTTGGCAAGATTTGCGGCCTCCGCATCCAGCTTTGATTTCCGCAGCTCCTTTGTCTGCTCGGCGATCTCCTTCTTGAGGGTTGCGGAGTATTTTTCCTGCTGTTCCTGGATTATCCTGTAGTTTTTCTGGGTTTCTTCAAGCATTTGCTGATACCTGGCCTCCATCACCCTGAACTTCCTGTCTGTCTGTTTCCTGTGGATGGCAAGTTTGCTGGTAAGCTCTTCTATTTTTTGCCTGTCAAGTGCGGATTTGACGGCTGCCATGAGCAGCTGCCGGTCTTTCCGGGGAAGCCTTGTTTTTGTCCGGCTGCAGAAAAGGAACGGTTCCGGGTGATTGTCCGGCTGAAAACAGACAATGTTTCCGTGCTCTGCCGGTTCCGGGCCGTCGATGTTGTTTCTGAGCTGCTGTATCGTTTCCGGGGGAAAACAAAGAGGCTCCCGTGAAACGACATTGTTATCTGCGGCAAGCAATGCCCAGCGTATTTCAGGAAAAGCATCCTGAAGCGAATCCAGCATCCTGAAACGGAGCTCCTGTGCAGCCTTGTCTCTTTTGAAAATTTTTTCCATGCCGTGTTTCTCCCTGTCAGCTGTAAATGGCCTTGGCCTTTTCCAGTTCTTCAGGAATATCTTCAATGAGAACCTGATACTCGTCCTCGTTTTCCTGCAAATGTTCCGTCAGACGGGAGGACAGGGGGCAGGTAAATCCCGGTACGGCCGGACTTTCCAGACTGTTGGCGATATAATCGGAAATTTGCATGATTCCGGTAAGGCTGGAGGGGGTAATATCCTCTGAAATAATATGATGGTCGCGGATAGCCTGCTGAAGTGAGGTGGGCATATTCCAGTTCAGGGTCATGGTGTGACCGATTTCGCAATGGTCGGTCTGGAAGAGTTTCCGTTCCAGATCCGTCAGGCTGGAAGATGTTCCGGTTGCCGAGCAGATGATGTTTACTTCTTCCGGCTTGATCTGATATTCGACAAGGAGGCCAAAATCGTGAAGGATTCCACACAAGAAGGCATCGTCTCCGTTGATTTGAAAAATTCTTTCTGCAATCATCTTCGCACAAATGGAAACGGTTGCCGAATGTATCCAGAGCTTTTTTCTGGAAAATGCGCTGTTCTTCGCCGGTTTGCTGAACATGCCTTTCAATGCGTCTGCAACAATGAGATTGTGCAGGTTTTTCATCCCGAGAAAGGCAATGGCCCGGCCAATGGAGTCCACCGTCTGGGACAGACCGTAAAAGGGGCTGTTGACCAGGGTGAGCAGCCGTGCAACCAGGACGGGATCAAGTTTGATAACGTCCTCAAAATCTTTCATTGTGGAATCGGGGTCTGTAATGAGATTGTTGACGGTGGTGACAACCTGGGGAAGCGGGTGAATATCCGCAAATTTTTCCAGCATACTGGCAGCAACGCTCATACGGGCCTCATTATGGGAGTTTGAATATAAGGGGTTTGCACAGGATTCCTTCAATCTGTAATTTCCTTGATTTCCTTCTTGGTAACAGCATCTGCCTTTATCCTGTCGAGCAGCTCTGCAAGTACAGGCTTGACGTTTTCCCTGATGTCTCCGGCGACAATGATGTAGAGCAGATCATCTCCCGGCTGAAAGACGCCGGAGAAAGCCTTGATAACTATATCAAAAATACCGTTACTTTTAAGAAATTCCTGGCGGATTTCTTCTATCTTGTCCAGATCAGCCCGTACTTCAAGGGCTGAAACGGAGCTTTTATCTGCCCTCGACCAGTTGCGGACGACACCATTGTGGATTAAAACCATGCCTACGTTATCCTTGAAACCGGTCTTTGCTTTCAGTTCATCTATCAGTTGACTGATTTTCATGTTTACCTCAATTATAGAACATTACAGGAGTCTTTTTTTGCTGGCTCCGTTTATAATGGCAACAGGGCTGTCGTTCCCCTGCCCCTTTTTCTGCTTTGGTCTTGCCTTTAGCCTGGGAATCTGACCTGCTGGCAGCCTGCGCTGCCCTCTGGCCTTCATCGTATCCGGCAGTCTCAACCTCTGGCCGGCGTAGATGGTGGCGTATCTGTCAAGACCATTGGTCTGGCGAAGTTTTTTGAGGCTGAGACCGTATCTTTTGGCAATTTCGCTGGCTGTCTCCCCCTTCCTGACATGGTGAAACCTGCCTTTTTTCTGGCCGGAATAGTAAATGGAGGGGGGCATGGAGGCTATTCTGGCAGCGGTCTTCTGTGTCGCCGGCAGTTTGAGCGTATACCCTTTTGGGATTCGTTTTTCTCCGGAAAGAACGGTCGGTCTGAGAGCCGGGTTGAGCCGGGCAAACTGTGAGGGCGTGATCCTGAAATGAGAGAGTACATCAGCTGTCTCGGCGTATCCCTGGAGCTTGAGGCTGTCTGTTTTAAGCGGAGTCTTCAGCGAAAGTGTTTTCTCCAGCTGTTTGGCAACCTTGCGGGCGGCCAGGAATTCGGAGTAAAAATTTCTGGAGGCAAACTTGAAATGGCCCTTGTTGTACCTCTTAAAAATTTTTGTATAGGTTTGCAGCTCGTTTTGCGCCCTCAATACACCTGCCAGCCCATAGTTGTATGAGGTTATTGCAAGGGGCCAGTGATTGAGCTGTCCATAACTTTTTTTTAAATACCGGGCGGCAGCGTGAGTGGCCAGAACAGGATCAAGCCTTTCATCTACGGCGTTGTTGATTTTCAGGTATTGCCGTCCGGTGGCACGGGTGAATTGCCATATTCCGGCAGCACCAAATTTGGAGTATGCATTGGTGTTAAAGGATGATTCCACATGGGGGAGATAGCCAAGATCTTCCGGCAGACCATAGGTGCGGAATATTCTCTTTATCTCCCGCATATACTTCCCCGAGCGGATGACTCCCTGGATAAACCGTTCTTTCTGGCCGGACTGGGAACGGACATTGGGGGCTGCCTGCCTCATTTTTTCCTGTCTGTCGGGGCCGGAGAACATTGCCGCGATTCGTTTTTCCTCACTGGTGACCGGTTTCTGTCTTGAGAGTTTGAGGAGCAGTTTTTTGTATTTTTTCCGTGCCTTTTTTTCCCTTATACGGTTGATTCTGGATGCTCCCTGGATTTTGTGGTCGATAAGGGTAATAATTTCGTATATTTTTGAGAGATCTTCGGAGTCGTGAATAACGGCCTGATTCAGGGAATAGGTTGAGTATATCTTGCTCCAGAAGGCGACATTTTTCGTGATTACATGGTACAGGGGGAAGGGGGCTGCCGCCTTTGCAGGGGCTGGAGGCAGCAGGAAAAAACACAGCGCGAATATGATCTGCAGGAGCCGTCTTGCGGGCACTGGTTTCACTGACTGTAACTGGCGAGAGTTCGACATGGAGCTGATAACGATCTATTCAAAAGGGAAAACCGTTCATGGTGTGTATTCTGTACCTGTCCCTGCCTGCAGGATACTCCGCAGACAGGAGGGCCGGACTGGCTGGCATCCTGCCATACAGGATATACGGATAAACACGATTGTTCAAAGATAAATGCCTGGAGACAATTATCAGGAGAAATTATAAACCATATTTGCTTAACGGAGTATGAAAATGTACACCCCTATTGTTGCAACCCTCGGATATGTACTTTCCCCGGATGGAAAGCAGACCCTGATGGTGCACCGAAACAAGAGAGAAAACGATCAGCATCTTGGGAAATATAATGGCCTTGGCGGGAAGATGGAACCGGGGGAGGATATCCTCACCTGCCTTAAGCGCGAAATCCAGGAAGAGGCTGATATAATCTGTGATAACATTGAACTGAGAGGGACAATCAACTGGACGGGGTTCGGGCCGAAAGGGGAGGACTGGTTCGGCTTTATCTTTCTGATAAGGGGTTTTACCGGTGAACCGCCTGCTGCAAATGAGGAAGGTGATCTGGTCTGGGTGGATGTGGACAGGATCATGACCCTGCCCATGTGGGAGGGGGACCGCTATTTTCTGCCACTGGTTTTTGACGGCAAGCCGGGGATCTTTCACGGTTATATGCCCTATGACAATGCAAAACCTGCTGGCTGGAGCTTCACGAGAATCTGATTGGGCTTGCGATGCATTTCTGCCATGGTATAGTTTCGGGGTGATGTTTTTTATGATAATATTTTTTTGTTTTTGCGCAGGCCTTTTCATGATTGTTACTGGATCTGGCAGCCGCAGTAAACAATAAAGGAACGGTAAAGAGGGGTACATAATGAGCAATGACGCGGAATTTGAAAGACTTGAAGGTCTTGTCGAGATGTTTGTCGTAAAATTTGGCGAGTTAAAGACCGAAAAAGAGGCGCTTGTACGTCAACTTGCTGAAAAAGACAGTCTTATTGTGGAACTTGAGGAAAAAATTTCGACAAGAGATGGAGAAAGAAACGAGATCGGTGAGCGTGTCGGCAGAATAATCGCCCGGATAGAGAGCTGGGAGGACTCACTGGAAGAAGGCGACGGACCGGACATGGAAACCGGAGCCGCTGCGTCTGATTCTGCTGCCGGAGAGGGCGGATCGCAGCAGGAAAATTCCAGGTCTGCGGCAGGTGAGGAGAGCAGGATTCAGCATAATCTGTTTTCCATGTCCGGGTAAGAAGTACTCCTGAAGGGCATTCCATGGCGGAGAGGGAGCGGCTTGTTGAGTTTCAGTTGCTGGGACAGGAATTCAGATTCTGTACGGCGGCATCCGATGAGGAGCTTGAGCAGGTACTGACCCTTGTCAGAACGTTTGTTGAGGGAGAGTCTGCGGAGCAGCGGATGCAGGATTTTCCCTTTGCCAGGGTTGCTGTTCTGGCCTGTTTGAATATGGCGTCACGGTATGTGAACCTTGAAAGGGAATTTGCCCTCTACCGGCGGGATACCTCCCGGAGACTGGAACAGACAGGTCGGCTGATGAGCTCCTGTCTTGAAGAAAGGAACAGATGAGATCAGTAGTCTGCTGTATTCTCTTTTTGTTTTTTATCAATTCTGCTATAGTGGCAACAGGAATCGGAGACAGTTGTCTGGCCAGGCAGTATTCTGGAGGCTGTTTCGGTATCTGGTCTTGCCTGTATGTGGACTTGCAGGTATTTATATAACCGGATTTTTCAGCCGGGCCGGGTTGCTCAAAAAGTTAACCCCGGTATACAGGGCGTACAGAAAATACTGGAAGATGACATTATATGGATGTCCTGAAGATAAAAATTTGTATAATGTAAAAAATGTAGGAAAAAGTAGTTATTCAGGCTATCTTTACGGATATTCCCTGCGCTGTTGGTGATCTTTAGTGTGTGTTGAGCCAACTCTTTTAAAAAAGGTACCCTCTCTGGTAGTGGATGGAAATCATTTGCGTGAATTTCCTGAGGTTATTATGGGGCTGCCTACCTGTGAAAATAGGTTTGACTTTCCTGCTGACACGGCAGTGCGGGGGGTTCCTGTGGAAATTTAATGCGGAGTGTGGCTGTTTATCGTGCAGTCATCTTTGGTAAGAAATATAAAAAGGACTGGTCTTATCGCAAGAAAAGACTGACAGATAACGAAAGGATGTTTTGCCTTTTTCGGCTTTGAAGGTTACAGTTACTCTTTTTCCGTTTTGATGGTTTTGGCCGGAGATTGTTTTACCGCAGGTTGTCCTTGTTCTGCAGGAATGCCTGTTGCTGATGCAGACGGAGCCCGACAACGGATGGCCTTGGGTTCCCCTTGTCCTGGGAGCTGGATGCACAGCGTAGTTCAATGAGGGATGTGGCACCCGGTGTTGTTTGCTTTTTTTGGGTGGGATGCGTTCCTTGTTGTGGTTGTTTGGATGTACTCCGTTTGGAACTCCCCCTTTCTTGTCGTTTCCTGTCTCTTTTCTGAGAGCTGTCGTTGCATAAAGGATAGAATATGAGTTTTTTTTCCCACCCTTTTGTTGTGGGGTTATTTTCCCTGGCGTCCGGTGCCGGTCTGGGATTTTTTTTCAGAAAAACTGTCACTGAAACAAATGACAGGAACATAAGGCTTCAGGGAAAACAGATAGTCGAAAATGCCATAGTTGAAGCTGAACAGTTAAAAAAAGAGGCACTTCTGCAAAGCAAGGAGGCCGCCTATCAGGTCAAGCAGGCCCTGGAGGAGGAACTGAAGGGCGAGCGTGACGAGTTAAGGGATGAACAGCGCCAGCTTAAAAGGAAGCGTGACACTCTCAAGAGGGAATGGGATAGTTGCGAGAGAAAACAGCAAGAGCTCCAGGCGCAACAGCTCCATGTGAAGCAGCAGGAGATTGACTGGCAGGAAAAGCACAGGGAGATAGATAATCTCCTGGCCCGGAAACGATATGAACTCTCGAAGATAGCAGGCATCAGCGAGGAGGCTGCAAAGAAGGCATTGATGGAGTCTCTGGAGAGTGAGGCGCGTATGGATGCGGCAAAGCGTCTGGCCCGTATCGAAAATGAGATGCAGATGGAGGCCGACAAGAAGAGCAAAAATATTCTTGCCCTGGCCATTTCCAGATATGCTGGCGACTATGTTGCTGACAGAACCGTTTCGATGGTTCCTCTTCCCAGTGATGAAATGAAGGGCCGGATTATTGGCCGTGAAGGACGTAATATCAGGGCTATTGAGGCTGCAACGGGGATAGACATTATTATTGATGATACCCCGGAGGCGGTTATTCTTTCCGGTTTTAATCCCGTAAGACGCGAGGTTGCAAGGCTTGCCCTGTTACAGCTCATCAATGACGGACGGATACATCCCGGTCGCATTGAAGAAGTGGTCGCCAGGGTAACAAAGGAACTTGATGTGAGTATGAGAGAGGCGGGTGAACAGGCAACTTTCGATGTGGGTGCCCACGGGGTTCATCTTGAGCTTATCAAGTTACTGGGCCGCTTGAAGTACAGGACCAGTTACGGCCAGAATGTACTCCAGCACTCCCTTGAGGTTTCCTTTCTCTGCGGGATTATGGCTGCAGAGCTTGGGGTTGATGTCAAGCTTGCAAAGCGTGCTGGTCTTTTGCATGATATTGGCAAGGCCGTTGATCATGAAATTGAAGGCAGCCACGCGATTATTGGCCGTGATCTTGCCAAAAAATATGGTGAGCCGAAAGAGGTTGTGTATGCCATTGGGGCACACCATGAAGACCAGCCTCCGCTGAGTGTCATTGACGTTCTTGTCCAGTCGGCGGATGCCTTGTCCGGTGCCCGTCCTGGAGCGAGAAAGGAGATGCTTCAGAGTTATGTGAAACGACTTGAGGATCTTGAAAATATCGCAAACGGCTTTTCCGGGATTGAAAAATCCTATGCCATCCAGGCAGGGCGTGATCTGCGGATTATTGTTGATTCCAGCAAGGTCAAGGATGAGGAAGCGACCCTTCTTGGGCAGGATATTGCGAAAGCAATCGAAAATCAGTTGACATATCCCGGACAGATTCGGGTGACGGTTATCAGGGAGACCAGAGCTGTGGAATATGCAAGATAACAAGGGGTAATTCTCCGAAATTTAAACAGAAAAGGCCCCGTTGCAGCTAGAAAGGCTGCGAGCGGGGCCTTTTTGTTTTTGCCTGGCGGGTACAATTTACGATGATGCAGGGCCAACCTGTGGATTGAAATAACCAGACTTGAGGGCGGGAAACTCTTCCTTGAGCCGCTGTAACCAGACTGTTATTCCCATACCTGGCACATCGGGTCTGTAGCCCAGTTTCGAGAGATACCATTCCGGGTCAATATTGAGATTGCGGAGCTGGATGAAATCCGGGTTATGATTACGGACAAGCCGGCACAAGCTGTTAAATTCGGCATCGCTATCGGTAAATCCAGGGAGAATAAAATAGTTAAGAGAGACAAAACGCCCCTCTTTTTTCATCGCATCAATGGATTTCATGACATCAGAAAAGGTATAGTTACGGGGGCGGTAATATGCGTTGTAACAGTCTTCCCGAGCTGAATTCAGGCTGACCCTGAGGGAATCAAGTCCGCTTTTGGCAAGTGTCCGTACCCTTGCGGGGAGGCTGGCATTGGAATTCAGGTTAATCGTCCCCCTTCCTGTCTGTTCCCGTATCATTGTAATGGTTTTCTCAATTATATCTGCCTGCAGGAGAGGTTCTCCCTCACATCCCTGTCCAAAACTGACGATGGGATTTTCCGCTGTCTGCAAATGGGGAACTGCAATTTCACATAATTCATCCGGGGTAGGAACAAAGCTGATGCGATCCTGGGTGGCGGGACAGCAGCCCGACTCTTGCAGGGATATACAGCCAAGACAACGGGCATTACAGGCAGGTGATGTCGGAAGTGGTGCTTCCCATCTGCCGAGAAAGTAGTTTCTTGCTGCGGGGCAGCCATAGGTGAGACAGCATTTGCCCAGATGTTGTATTAATCTGTTATTTATGTGGAGGCTTAATTTCTTTTTTGTTTTTTTATTGACTGTCTTCTGGTTGTATTCCACCGCATCCTGGCGGACATCCTGATCCGAGCGGAAGGCACTGACCCAGAACCGACCGTCATGCCACCCTACAGCGGTATAGGCAAACAGGGGAAGGGTAGGGGCATTGTCCCCGGTTTGAAAACTGCTGTAGTGGATGGATGTATGGGCCGGCGCAATGAACGCGGAGGCTGCGTTTATGCCTTCTTCGGTGTAAGGATCTGCTGCCAGCAATACGGGTTCATTGTTCTCCCGGTCCCAGCCGACCGGCAGTCTTCCCGGGAGGGTAAAGAGCTCGCTGCCCTCTGGCAGGGGAATGAGATCTGTAAGGGCCGGGCGGACAAAACTGCCGTTACTTGTTCCCGTCATTCCAAGCTCGGGAAACTCGATTATATTGCCCTCTGTGTCCGAGTAAACCAGGCAGGGCAGGGCGCTTGGGTGCTCCATGCGGCAGCTCCTTACACTTCTCTGAATTATGGACGAAGTACCCGAAAGACCGAATCTACAGCCCTGTAAATATCGAGATCGTCACCAAAAACATCCTGAATGGCAGGCAATTCAATCAAATCCTCGACAATGTACTGGGTGAAATAGAGACTTACGACGTTTGGATCCTGGGCAATGGTTCTAACCGGAGCTATTTTCATTTGCAGATCAAAATCTTCGATAAAACAAAGTTTTAAAAGCTGGTTTTCAAAAGCTGTACGCACGTCGTCAATCGATTTTGTCTCTATTATCCCGCGGTCGATGAGACGCTGGGTGAGTCGTACTGCAAATTCAGGGGCGTGATCCTTTGCCCTGTAAAACATTTTCTTACGCTCTCTCTCACGCTTTCTGTCTATGGAGCGTATCGTCTTGTCTGTGGTTCTGTTCGGGCTGATATTTACCTTTGCCATGTCTTTCTCCTCGTTTGTCATTGCAATGGAGTAATGACAAAAAAATGCTCAAAATCGGCAGTTGTTATGTTTTACAGTACCGGGCTGGTAAAACAGAATTGTTTTACGTGATAACTTCTGTGTTCCAGGGGAGGTAGCAGTTTGTGGTTACGCGTTATATGATTCGAAAATATAATAGGCACAAGCCTAATTTAAAACGGAAAAATATTCTGACATAAAATATTTTTGACCTGATTGATTTGCAGGGATGGTTTCCCTGATGTTCTGTAGGCTGTTATTGCTTGTAACGGCAGTTTTTACAGCATATATTCGCAGACATAAAAAAAAAGTTGAATTTGAGCTGTCGGGAGCTATATTACACCCTCATTACAGTAACGGGTAGATTTACAGGGATGTTTGTTATCCCGAGTGTTTTTTTAAGATAAATCCATGCTGTCCTGTATTGTTCAGCGGCTAGCCAGGGAAATTTCCGGAGGTTTCTTCCATGATGAAAGATGTGAGGTGTTTTTTACCTGTGTTGCTCTGTGTCTCAATGTTGACGCTCAGCGGCTGTGGTTCCAAAAAAGTAACTAAAGAAGTCCTGGCTGTTGACCAGGGAGAGGCCATGGGGGTTGAGGAACCTCTGGATTCCAGGCCAATGGGCATTGGTGAGGGACGCACCACCGAGGGGATGCTTCCTGTTTACTTTAACTTTGATGCTTCTGATATCAGGAATGACCAGATCTCCCGAATTGAGGTTAATGCCGATTTTATAAAGCAGAACCCTGGATACAGGGTTCGTATTGAGGGTAACTGTGACCCCCGGGGAACCACAGAATATAATATGGCTCTGGGAGAGCGCAGAGCACTTGCCGCCAAGAAGTATCTGGTTAACCTCGGAGTTCCTGAAAGTGCGCTCAGCACTGTGAGCTATGGTGATGAGAGACTGCTTCTTTATGGTCAGGACGAATTGTCCTGGGCCCAGAACAGAAGGGATGATTTTGTTGTGATTAAATAACATCCCTGATTTGTCAATTTTTATTTTACTGGAGAATGAAATGAAAAGGCTACGTGCTGCAGGTGCGTTTATTGTCCTGCTTTCTGCGTTTGTTTTGCTTACAACCAGCTCCTTTGCGGCAGATGCCAGGGTTGGTGTGATGAATGTTCAGAAGATTATTGTAGAGTGTGACGCGGGAAAGGCTGCCAAGGACCGTTTTGATAACAGGATGAAGGAACTTCAGGAAAAATTCAAGTCCGAGGAGGCAGAACTGAAGAAACTTCAGGGTGAGATCAAGAAAAAGAGTTCTGCCTGGAGTGAGGAAAAGAAAGCAGAAAAAATTCGTGAATTTCAAAAGAAAGGCAGGGAGTTGAAGGTAAGGACGGATGATGCCCGTCTCGAAATGAAGCAGATGCAGGACAAGGAGCTTGAGCCGATTCTGAAGGCCCTGGAAAAGGTCGTCAATACCTACCGGCTTGAGAACGGCTATGCGCTTATTCTTGATGTCAAAACCAGCGTGATTTCCTACGATCCTGCTATTGATCTCACAGACAAGGTTGTTAAAAAGCTCAATGCTGCCATGAAGTAAGAGACAATATCACGGGTTGACGAAACGATGCGTGGAGTATTCCCGCATCGTTTTTTTTTGTTTGCGATTATTTGGAAAACGAAACTGATGACAATAAAGAGTATGACCGGTTTTGGCCGGGGGGAAATTGAGCGGGATGGCCGCAGTTGGGAGGCGGAGGTCAGGTGTGTAAATAACAGGTTTCTTGACCTTAAGATAAAACTTCCGCGAGGTTATGCTGCCCTTGAAGAGAGGATCAGGAACAAGGTGAGTGAGGTTCAGTTTCGCGGCAGGGTTGAGCTTTATCTTGGGGTGAGCGGTGATTTTACCGATTTGCAGGAAGTGAAGGTCAATATGAATCTGGCCGAGGCCTATCATGATGCGTTGGCCCGTCTGGCGGAAAGATTTTCTCTATCCGATAAAGTTGCCTTAAGTTCCCTGGTGTCTTTTCCTGAAGTTATCGTCAGGGAGCAGAAAGACGAAGATATAGAGAGTGTCTGGGACTATGTAGAGCCTGTCATTGATGAGGCCCTTGTCAATTGTACTCGCATGCGGGCCAAGGAGGGCGGGATGCTGGCGATGGATCTTCTGGCCAGATTAGACCATTTTTCCGGGGTGGTTGATATTATAGAAAACAGTATCCCGCAGATTCTTGAGCAGAGAAAGGCGACTCTGGAGGAACGCCTTGAGAAGCTGCTTGGCAATATTCAGCTCGATCCCGCAAGGCTTGCCCAGGAAGTTGCTATCATTGCCGATAAAACCGATGTGACAGAGGAGATTGTCCGTCTGAGAAGTCATATGACGCAGTTTGCAAGATTTCTGGATGACGATGGAAGCGTTGGCCGGAAACTTGATTTTCTTATTCAGGAATTTCTCCGTGAGGTAAATACCCTTGCCTCCAAGATTAATGATGCAGATACTGCCCATTATACCGTTGAGCTGAAAAGCGAGCTGGAGAAGATGAGGGAACAGGTGCAGAATATCGAATAAACCTGTTTGCTGGAGTTTGGCAGATACCGGTTGACATATAATGGAGAAAACAACATGCCGCTGCTTAATATAGGACATGGGAATACGGTGATGACCGAGCGGATTGTGGCCGTTATCAATACAGGTTCGTCTCCCGCCCGAAAATTAAAGGAACTTGCCAAAAATGAGGGTCGGCTGGTGGATGTCACTGAAGGGAGAAGAACACGGTCCATCCTTGTCATGGACTCCAACCATATTATTTTATCCTCTGTCCAGCCTGATACCATTGGCCAGAGGATGCAGCTGCTGCAGCCGGAATATCATCTGGCAGCATGCGGTGCGCAAACAGAGGGTGCAGGAGACAGGTCATGAATGCAGGGCATCTTTTTGTTATTTCTGCTCCCTCGGGAACGGGCAAGACAACGATACTGGCTGATGTCATGGCTGCGGTAGATAATCTTGCGTTTTCCATATCCCACACAACCAGGGAGCCTCGCAGCGGAGAGATGGATGGTGTCGATTACCATTTTGTTACCAGGGAGAGGTTTCGCTCAATGATTGAAGACGGGCTTTTTCTGGAATACGCTGATGTACATGGAAACTACTACGGGACCAGTTCCGCCTCTGTCCTTGCGCAGGTACGTCAGGGGCTTGATGTCATCCTGGATATAGATACCCAGGGTGCGGCGATTTTGCAGGATTCTCAGGCTGTGGGCGGCCCGGTCTCCTTTATTTTTATTGCCCCTCCGAGTCTGGAAGAGCTTGAGAGCCGCCTGCGGGGACGGGGAACAGAGAGCGAGGAAAAGATAAGACTCCGTCTGAAAAATGCTGAAATCGAGATGCAGGCGGCCGAAAGGTATGATTATCTGTTGGTGAACAAGGAAGTAGAAGAGGCTGTTGAAGTATTACGATCAATTATTATTGCCGAACGCGCAAAAGAGCGCAGGGGTATTTCGGGGAAGCCTGTGACGTTTGCTTGCCGTGCAGGGGGGATAAATGAGTAAAAGAACATTTGATAAGGGAAAATCCCGGGAGAAGAGAGTCAGGCTCAGCGATGATCTGCTATGGGGAATCCATCCTGTTTATGAGGGCCTGGAGAAGGAACCGGCACGTTTTTCCGAGATTATCATCCACAAGGAGCGGCGTGGGGACAAGATCGACAGTATTGTCCGGAATGCCAGAAAGCAAGGCGTAAGGGTGAGCTTCGTCGATAGCTTGAAAATTGTTGGCGAAGGTGGTGGGCAGGTTCGTCACCAGGGGGTTGTGGCACGGATCTGTGAGAGCGGGCTGGTTAACTTTGAAGAGCTGGTCGGGAAACTAAAGGAGAAGGCAGCTGCTGGAGAAAAATGCCGGGTCATGGTACTTGATTCCCTGCAGGACCCGCATAACGTGGGGGCAATCATCAGATCTGCCCTGGCCTCCGGGGCGGCTGCTGTGCTTGTGACACGGGAGCGCTCGGCCCCTCTTGGCGGAACCGCAGCCAAGTCGTCTGCCGGGGCGATGGCACATATTGATATCTGCCAGGTAACGAATCTGGTTAACGCCCTTAAGGAATTGAAAAAACATGGCTTTTGGGTGTTTGGGGCGGTCAAGGATGCACACGCTGTTTCTCTTTTTGAGAGTGATCTTACCGTTCCTGCCTGTCTGGTTGTCGGCAGTGAGGGGAAAGGAATCCGCCCCTTGGTGAAAAAGGAGTGCGATGTTCTGATTTCCATCCCGATGAAAGGGAGTCTGGATTCCCTGAACAGTTCGGTTGCCGCCGGTGTTATTCTCTTTGAGGCGATGCGCCAGAATATGTCATAGCCACAGCCGAAAATACTCTGTGGGTTTTCTTCTTTTTCGTGGTTATCCCGTTTTCTGATACTTTCCAGCGTAGTTTTCTGCCTGCTCCAAAGGATTTGACCGTGTTGCAGAGGTCTGGGACTGTCCATTCCTGTTGCTCCAGGATAATTTTTTTTGATTGAGGTTCTATCTGGTATCTGCTACAGGCGATATCGGAAACAAAACCTTGCAGCAATTCCAGCTTTCCCTCGTTCTCAAAAAGCTCGGCAAGCATGGGCAGTGCCACCGGAGCTGAAAATACTCCGGCCGCGCAGCCGCAGCATTCTTTTTTGCTGCGTGGGTGAGGGGCAGAATCCGAGCCAAACATTAGTTTGGGATGGGCAGAGAAGACAGCCTCCCTCAGCGCTGCACGATCCCTGGGGGTTTTAGCTAGAGGCTTGCAAAAGAGATCCGGCTGCAGCAGACCACCGGCAACATCATCAAGGGTTATAAGCAGATGGTGCAGGGTTACCGTAGCGGAAAGATTGTCGTACTTGTCGATGAATTCGACTGCATCTGCTGTCGTTATATGTTCCAGGACAATATGGAGCCCTGGGAATTTTTCGGCGATTGACTGACAGATTGGCAGGAATTCCCGTTCCCTGTCCATAACAAATCCATTGGTTTCCCCATGGATGAGCAGCGGGATCTGCAGTTCTTCCATGGCGCGGAGGGTGTCATCAGTTCCGGAGAAATCTCTAACCCCCTTTTCACTTTTGGTGGTTATTCCCGCAGGGTAGAGTTTTATACCGATTATATGGTCTTTTGCGGCCTTTAACTCCTCTCTTGTGTAATTTTTGAAAAAGAGGGTCATAAAAGGAGTGAAATTATCTCCATCCGTCAGCTCCACGATCTGCTCCCTGTAGGCAATCACTTTTTCAAGGCTGTCAACAGGGCTTGCCAGATTGGGCATGATCACTGCACCGGCAAAATGGGCACTGGAATATGGGGCCACATTGGCCAGCATCTCATCTTCACGGAGGTGGAGATGCATGTCAAAGGGGGAAGTCAGTTCCAGTTTCATGGTTTAGGTATTTTTATTTTTTTCGTTCAGTTTTCTTTGGAGCAGGGCGCCAAGGCTGCCCATGTTCTTTTCGCTGCCCTTTTTCTTTCTGGAAAGGAAGGCCTTGTATTCCTTCTCTTCTTTTTCTACTTCGCTTTCTTCAGAAACGTAGTCGGCGGGGATGAGGCTTAGACGTCTTTCTTCAGGATCAAATGCGTCGATGGTCACTTCTATATTCTGTGCTTCTTCAAGTACCTCCCTGGGGTGGTTGATCCTTCTGCCGTTGCCGAGTCTGGAGATATGAAGCAGGCCGTCAA
>PDWI01004516.1_pt1 | contig 18604 bp, 12 predicted proteins | sample 1430891 | NCBI WGS metagenome assembly PDWI01 (sample SAMN01162508, study PRJNA174530) | Oral metagenome, whole genome shotgun sequencing project. | biome: Marine environment; feature: Marine mammal; material: Swab sample of the gingival sulcus; isolation source: swab sample of gingival sulcus...
TCCCAATACCTAACACCCAATACCCAAAACCTCTCATAAGGGTTTACCTCCCAATACCTAACACCCAATACCCAAAACCTCTCATAAGGGTTTACCTCCTAAAACCCAATACCTGAAACCTAAAACCTATCGTAAGGGTTTACCTCCTAATACCTAACACCCAACACCCAAAACCTCTCATAAGGGTTTACCTCCTAACACCCGACACCCAAAACCCAACACCTGCCACCCAACACCAAAATCTCCACAGAGCAGCCCCTTATTGACGAAAACTTACAAAAATTGTATTTTTCGTCAATAAGCATTATATTTGCAAAAAAAACAAATGATACAAAGAGAGTTATATTTAGATAAATTAAGGAAATTAAAAGACCAAAATCTTATAAAAGTCATCACGGGAATTAGAAGATGTGGGAAATCTACACTTTTAGAAGCCTTTAAAAATGAATTGCTAACAGAAGGAATCAGCCCGAAAAATATTGTTTTTCTTAATTTTGAAGAACGAGAGAATATAAATTATAATTCTTGGACGGTCTTGTATGACCAAATCACAGCCGAAATTAACTTTGATGAGCAGTGTTATGTTTTTTTAGATGAAGTTCAATTGGTTGATGATTTTGAAAAACTGATTAACAGTTTATTCGTTAAAAAGAATATTGATTTGTATGTTACCGGCTCAAATGCTTATTTATTATCGAGCGAATTGGCTACTCTTTTAACGGGAAGATATATTGCGATAAATGTCTTGCCTTATTCTTTCAAAGAATATTTATTGGCTCACACAGAGAACAATAATACAGACCGTCTTTTTCGTAACTATATTAATGCGAGCTGTTTCCCCGAAGCGGTTACATTATCCAAAAACAGTCCGGAACTGGTCAATGATTATTTGCAATCCATTTACGATACTGTTATTATTAAAGACATAGCACAGCGTCATAAGTTACGAAATACCAACAACTTACATCGTATAGTTAGTTTTTTGTTTGATTCCGTAGGTTCTTATGTTTCGCCAACCAATATTGCCAAACATCTAAACCGAAACTCGCAAAAACACATATCTCACAATACAATTATTAAATATTTAGATTTTTTCACTCAATCATACATTTTATACAAAGCACCCCGATATGACATTAAAGGAAAAGAATTATTAACAACTAACGAAAAATATTATGTTGTCGATTTAGGATTAAAAAATATCACTTCGACCAATCAATATGATAGAGATTTGGGACATAAATTAGAAAATGTTGTATATTTTGAATTGTTGAGACGAGGTGGCAAGGTTTATGTGGGCAAAAATAGAGATAAAGAGATAGATTTTATTGTCGAAAAAAACAATAATCAACGAGAATATTATCAAGTGGCTTTTAGCGTTAATGATGAAAAAACTTATCAGAGAGAAGTTGCCGCTTTTGATAATATTAGAGATAATCACCCTAAATACCTATTGACTTTTGATTTCGAGAACACCAATATTAACGGCATCAATAAAATCAACGTTATTGACTGGTTATTAGAAGAATAGAAATATAATTTTTTCTAATTTATAACAGGAATTCTTCGTTAAATTAAAAGTTAAAAATTAAAAGCTATAACACTCACAAGCAGATAACACACTGATAATCAACTCATTACAAAAGACGCCAAACTATTATTTTTAATTACGATTATAAATACAGAACCAATCACCCACCCACGTGGTTTACCAAATCGCGTAGCGATGATATTTTTGTAGGCACGGGTGTAAACCCGTGTAAAAAAAAACGTTGGTGCTTTTAATTACAATTATAAATACAGAACCAATCACCCACCCCACACGGTTTACCAAATCGCGTAGCAATGACATTTTTGTAGGCACGGGTGTAAACCCGTGTAAAAAAAAACGTTGGTGCTTTTAATTACGATTATAAATACAGAACCAATCACCCACCCACGTGGTTTACCAAATCGCGTAGCGATGACATTTTTGTAGGCACGGGTGTAAACCCGTGTTATGATGCAAAACGTGTTACGATGCAAAACGTGTTACGATGCAAACCGCATTACGACGCCCCACACAATTCACCCGCCCACCCCCTTCATAATTCACAATTACCCCGCCCCCACAATTACCCCGCCCAACCATCAACCATCAACTTTCAACTTTCAACTTTCAACTTTTAATTTTTAATTTTTAATTTTCAACTTTTAACTTCCAACTTTTAATTTTCAACTTTTAACTTTTAACTTTTAACTTTTAACTTTCAACAATTCCCCCTCCCCACACATTAATATATTAGTAAAAAATTCAAAAAACGACGAGCGAAAAAAATATTTTTCAACAAAAAAAATATATTCTATCTTTGAAAATTATTTGAAACAAGATAATTTACAATAATCAATGAAATTAAAATCGACATTCCTGTTATTTTTTGTGATTTTGGCGTTTGTAGCTTGCAACAAACAACCTGAAAATCATTTCATTACAGACGAAACGTACCGAAATGAAGTTGTACAATCATTTAACGAAGTAAAACAACTTGCAGTAGGCAGAACCACACAATTATTTGATGTTTTTGAGCAAAATTTAACGACCGAAGAGACCGAAGCCTTACAATTTTTGTACGCTTTTATGCCTTTGAGCGATTTGAGCAATTACAACGGTAATTTTTTCTTAAATAATGTACGTTTAGCTTTTGCGGCGCGAGATACATTTGCGTGGGGACGCGAAATACCGGAAGATGTTTTCCGACATTTCGTTTTGCCGTATCGCATAAATAACGAAGATATTGATACTTCGCGGGCTGTTTTTTTACAAGAATTATATCCGCGCATAAAAGATATGACAATCGAAGAAGCCGCTTTGGAAGTAAATCATTGGTGTCACGAAAAAGTAAATTACAAAGCTACCGATTCGCGAACAATGTCGCCACTTGGCGTAATAAAAACAGCTTACGGCAGATGTGGCGAAGAATCTACTTTTACCGTAACAGCTATGCGAGCTGTTGGGATTCCCGCAAGGCAAGTTTACACACCGCGTTGGGCGCACACAGACGACAACCACGCTTGGGTGGAGGTTTTTGTGAACGGAAAATGGAAGTTTTTGGGAGCTTGCGAACCGGCGCCGGCGCTAAATATGGGCTGGTTTGACGCCGCCGTACTCAGAGCAATGATGGTACACACAAAAGTTTTTGGACGCTACAAAGGCTCCGAAAGGGTTATAAGACAGAAAAAATTATTTTCGGAACTCAATCTATTGTCGAATTATGTAGCTGTAAAAAATGTTTGCGTGCAAGTAAAAGACACTGATAATCAGATTATTAACAACGCTTACGTTGAATTTGGTTTGTATAATTATGCTGAATTTTTCCCTCTAAAAAGAGGCGAAACCGACACTAACGGTTGCATTTCGTTAAGCACCGGAAACGGCACACTTAGAATTTTGGCGTCAAAGGATGATAAATTCGGTTTTCAAACCGTTAAGCCCGAAAATACCGACACTGTAATTGTTGTTTTAGACAAAAAAACAAATGAAATATTTACCCAAAACGTAAATTATGTTCCGCCGATTTCTCAAATCCCTGAAACTAAGGATATTGACGAGGCGTTGAACCAAAAACGCCTGTCCGACGAAGACCAAATGCGTGAAGAGTACATCGCAACATTCTATACCGACCAAAAAAGTATCGATTTGGCAGAAAAATTAAATTTAGATGCCCAAATTTTGAAAAAAATAATGATTGAAACGCGTGGTAATTACGCCGAAATAGAAAACTATCTAACTAAAAATCAATCACTTAACAGCAACAAGCAATTAAAATTATTAGAAGTACTCAACCCGAAAGATTTACACGATATTACTTCGGATATTTTGATTCATCATTTAAAAAATTTTGAAACACAAAAAGATTATCCGACGGAAATTACCGACAAATACGTCTTAAATCCTCGCATAGAAACCGAGCAAATTACGCCTTACAGAGCATTTTTGAAAGAAAAATTTAGCTTTATGATTGCTGACGACATTGCCCAAACAGCCAATTCGTTGAAAAAGTGGATTTCTGATAGCATAAAAATTGACAATAACCGCAATTATTATTGGTTGGTTTCGTCACCACGCGGGGTTTACGAACTCAAACGCGCCGACAAACGAAGTCGCAATATTTTCTTTGTGGCGGTTATGCGCTCGTTGGGTTTTCCGGCACGAATAGAAGAGGCGAATCAAAAAATACAATACTGGAACAATCAGTGGATTGACCTAAGATTTGCCCCAACGCAAGAAAATCAGAACACCGAAAAATCTTTTGTAACTTTCAAAACAAACAGCAAAACAGAATTGCAATATCGGGTTCATTTTGCGTTAGCTAAGTTTGAAAACAACCGTTTTAGAACCATTGAGCTTGGTTGGGATAAAAAATTATCAGATTTTGATGCAAAAACCATTATAGAACCCGGTTATTATCAGCTGACTACGGGAAATCGATTGCAAGGCGGAAGCGTTTTGGTAAAACAATCGTTTTTTTACATAGCCCCCGACGAACACAAAGAAATTTTGATTGAATTGAGAGAAAAATCTGACTTTTCGGGCGTGGTTGGCAAACTGAATCCGGAACTTTTGGCTGACGTAAATCTGAACGAAATGAATTTTGTAGCGTGGATAAATCCGGACAGCGAGCCGTCTAAACACTTTTTGGCTGAATACCAAGCGCTGAAAGGCGAATTTGACAAATTGCAAAATTCTATAATTGTCTTTACCGACAACGAAGATAACAAAAAAATACTTAAACCTATTTTAGGGGAAAATATACAAATAAAATTAGATGTCGATTTTAAAATATTTGATAAAATTGCAAAACAATGTACAACAATTGAACAAAACCGTTTGCCGGCATTTATGATTGTGAACCCAAAAGGAGATATTATTTATCTCAGTCAGGGTTACAATATTGGTGTGCCGGAACAAATATTAAAATATATAGTGCTTGATTAGAGAAATAAACCAAAGATAATACACTGACAACCAGCGTGTTACCTTCACAACAAAATACACTTTTGATAATTAAAAACTATTTTTATTCATTTGTAAATATTATTTACATTGTTGTTTTTTTTAAAGTTTTTTTTCATTTTTCTCTTGGGGGTAGGCTTAGGTAGCTCTAATTACCTGCCCCCGTTTTTGTTTTTTCAAAATAAGAAAAATGATGTTAATATAATTTTAATCTATAAAAAAAGTAAAAAATGAAAAGATTTTTAGTATTTTTATTGGTGTTTGCAACGTTCAACGCCTTTTCACAAAAGATTCAGTTGCATTACGATATACACAACGACCGTAACATTATGACTTCTACAATCGAGATGTTTAAACCCGATAAACTCGGTAACACATTCTTTTTTGTTGATATGGATTATGGTGTAAAAAATTGGAACAACCAAAAAGCGATTGGTTTAAATATGGTATATTGGGAAATTGCCCGAGTTTTCAAACACTCTAAAATTCCGGTTGGACTTCATACCGAGTTCGACGCCGGCATGGGACGTACGCCTACAAATTTTGGGTTCAGAATAAACGAGGCATTGCTTGGCGGGGTCGATTATTCGTGGAATGCCGAAGATTTTTCAAAAGGTTTTTCGGTAAAAGCGCTTTACAAATTTATTGCCGGTAAACATAATTTGAGCTATCAATTATCGGGTGTTTGGTATATGAATTTTGTAAATAATAAGATTTCTTTTAGCGGATTTTTCGATTTTTGGCGCGAAGACAGCGATTTCAATTTCGACGGAACTACCGATGCCGAATTTATATTTTTGAGCGAACCTCAACTTTGGTACAACGTAACCGACCATTTTTCGGTTGGTGGCGAGGTCGAACTGGGATACAATTTTGCGAATATCGAAGGCTTTAACGCATATCCGACAGTCGCTTTAAAATACTCATTTCAATAACAGCTAATTTATTGATAATCAGAAAATTAACTTTAATTTTATAATCATTACAAATCGAAAAATTATATAAAAATGATGTTAAAAAAATTATTTGGTTTCGATGCCGAAAAGCACAACGTAAAAGTAGAAATATTGGCAGGTGTTACAACTTTTATGACAATGGCTTATATTTTGGCCGTAAATCCTTCAATTTTGGGCGAAACCGGAATGGACAAAGGTGCTGTTTTTACTGCAACAGCACTTTCGGCAGTTATTGGAACTTTGGTTATGGCATTTGTGGCACATTTGCCTTTTGCGTTGGCTTCGGGAATGGGCTTGAACGCGTTTTTTACCTACACCGTTGTTATGACAATGGGCTACACTTGGCAATTTGCGCTTACCGCCGTATTTTTGGAGGGGATTATATTCCTTTTGCTAACAATTTTTAATATCCGCGAAATGATTGTCAATGCTATTCCGCAAAATATTCGATACGCAATATCGGTCGGGATAGGCTTGTTTATAGCATTTATTGGTCTTAAAAATGCCGGAATAATTGTTGCGCATCCTGCAACTTTGGTTACTTTGGGCGATATGACCGACAAAAATGTAATTTTGGCAATTAGCGGAATACTTATCATTGGTATTTTGTTGGTATTCAAGGTACGCGGAGCATTGCTAATTGGTATTTTGATTGCCACAATCATCGGTATTCCTATGGGCTTAACGAGTTTGCCTACCGGAAATTATATACAGTTGCCACCGTCTTTGAGTCCTGTTTTTTTCAAATTTGAGTGGGGACAAATTTTTACAGTCGATATGTTAATTGTTCTGTTCACATTCTTATTTGTGGATATGTTCGACACAATCGGCACGTTGATAGGGGTTTCGACCAAAGCAAAAATGGTGGACAAAAAAGGAAATTTACCACGTATCAAACAAGCTCTTTTTGCAGATGCCGTAGGTACTTTTTGTGGTTCAATTTTAGGCACAAGTACCGTAACAACTTACGTAGAAAGTGCATCGGGCGTAGCCGAAGGCGGTCGTACCGGTCTAACTTCGTTTAGTGTAGCTGTTTTGTTTGCCTTGTCGCTGATATTTGCACCTATCTTTTTGATGATTCCGACAGCAGCATTGTCGCCGGTTTTGATAATCGTAGGTTTGTTTATGATGTCGCCGGTAAAAAACATCAATCTGGACGACTACACCGAAGCGATTCCGGCTTTTCTAACCATCGTGCTTATGCCGCTTACATACAGCATTGCCGAAGGTATTATTTTCGGATTGCTTTCGTATGTTTTGTTGAAAATACTAACCGGTAAATTTAAAGATTTATCGATTATGATGTACATTTTAGCTGTATTATTTGTGCTAAAATTTTTACTTTAACTTTCGTTAAACGCTGTTCTTAACGAGATTTGCTTTGTGGTTGGTAGCTTGTTTTACAATCTACCAACCACCAAACAAACCCAAGTAAGCACTTAACCGTTCACAACTTTTTACATAACCCAAAAATAAACATTATGAAACAAATTACTTTTTACACAAAACGTTCAATCAGCATCGCTATAATACTGATTATCACAACATTAAGCGTTAGCGCGCAAAAAAACATCGACGCAGTTTTTGACCTCAAATGGAAAACTCAAATCGGCAAAACAAATTTTCGTTCAAATATTATTTTTCACAACAACTACATAATTGCGACATCTGTCGGAAATGCGAGCAATTCGCTCAAAGATTCGCAAGATGGCATTTATATTATAGAGCCGAAAACCGGAAAAATAGTCAATCATATAAATCCCGAAAAAATTGGCGATTCGGACGTAAACGGAGTTGCTGCTTACAAAGACAAAATCTATTTCGGAAACGACAACGGGAATTTTTATTGTTACAATCTGAACGGCCAAGAACAATGGAAATTTAATGTTGGTTTTGGCAAGGATGTTGAAAGCACTCCCGCATTGCTCAACGTAAACGGCGAAGAAGCTGCATACGTGGCTTTCAACGTAGAAGGACACGGACTTATAGTGCTAAATTCTACAACCGGTCAAAAGGTCTGGGAATACATCTACCTATACGATGACGGCTCGTATATGAACGCTCCGGCTGTCTTTGATGTAAATCAAGATGGTAGCGACGACGTTATTTTTGGAGGAAAAAAAGAAGCTAATGTCTATGACAATTACGGCAATTACGTTTTGGTTCTCGACGGCAAAAATGGCGAACTTATCTGGGAAAATATTATAAATAGCGGTATCCAAGCCTCGCCGTTAGTTTTGAAATTTAAAAAACATACCGAAATTCTAATCACGGAGGCTTATTCGAACTTAAATTTTTTCGATTTGAAAGGCAACAGGCTACGCGCAATAAACTTAGACAACCCCGATATTGGTATTTCGGGCTTATTTTCGACACCGGCTGTGTCTCGCGACGGTAGCATTATGGTTGGTACTTCGTGGTGGGGCCAAAACGACGGCATTTGGTTTTTGCCACAAATTACCAAAAAATTTAACAAAAACACTACTCATCTGAAAGGAACCGCACAAGAATACACGGTGACGGCTAATGTTTCGGCTTCGCCCGTAATTGCCGACGTGTTGGGTACGCCAAAACCTCAGTTTTGTATTTGTAGCGAAAACGGCAAAATGTACATTTTTAGCCAAAACGGGGAATTGCTCGAAAAACTGAATTTGCGTGCCGGCGTGGAAGAAACAATGTTTGTTAAAAATATCGACAAAGATAAATATAACGAAATTCTTGTAGCCTGTTTAGATGGTTTTTTGTACTGTTACAAATCGAAATCTAAAAGAAAAAAAATAGAATGGGGACAGTTTAGAGGCGACAACCGAAATTCGGGAGTTGTGAATTTGAAATAAAAAATTGTTTGAGACTTAACCGCAAAGCGCGCAAAGTTTACGCAAAGAACGCAAATTAGAACTTTGCGACCCTTGCGGTTAAAAAAGAAGAGACTTTGCGACCTTTGCGGTTAAAAAAGAAAAAACTTTGCGACCCTTGCGGTTAAAAAAGAAAAAACTTTGCGACCCTTGCGATAAAAAAAAGAAGAGACTTTGCGACCTTTGCGGTTAAAAAAAGAAGAGACTTTGCGACCCTTGCGGTTAAAAAAGAAAAAACTTTGCGACCCTTGCGGTAAAAAAAAGAAGAGACTTTGCGACCCTTGCGGTTAAAAAAAGAAGAGACTTTACGACCCTTGCGGTTAAACAACCGGCGTCAGCAACGCCAAAGGCCAAAGGCCAAAAGCTAACAGCCAACAGCCAAAGAAAAAAACTTTGCAGTAAAAAAAAACAAAAACCTTTTTTTTAAATTTTGTATAAAAAATATATCTTTGCAAATTCATTAAGGTAACTAAAAAAATGCAAACTTCTACGTTGCTGAAAGATTTAAAACCCTCATTTACAAGCAGTAAACTCCGGTTCTAAAAATTTTGGTACTTTGAATTTACGATTTTTAGAAATTACCATAAAAAACATAATAAAATTATGAGTTGGTTAGACGATTTAGAAAAAAAACTACCGGAAGTAGAAGAACAGGTAGTAAACGATGCAAAATCCCCCTCAGGAAAACCACACGTAGGGGCGTTACGCGGCGTTTTGATACACGACGCAGTTTATAAGTTTTTGAAAGACAAAGGCATAAAAGTTAAAAATATATACGGTTCCGACGACTACGACCCAATGGACGAATTGCCCGGTGGCGAAACTGCCGAAAAATACGAAAAATATTTGGGCGCTCCGCTTTCAAACGTTCCGGCCCCCGAAGGTTCGCAATACAAAGACCTTGCGATGCACTACATTCAAGATTATTTCAAAATCTTTGACGAAATTGGCGCCGAAGCCGAGTTTTATTATATGCGGGACTACTACAAAAACGGTTTTTTCAACGAAGCTATCGACACATTATTAAATAGAGCCGCCGAAGTTCGAGAAATTTACAAAAAAGTAAGCAACTCCGACCGCCCCGACGACTGGTATCCGGCACAAGTAGTTTGCGAAAAATGCGGAAAACTCGGAACAACCCAAATTATCGATTGGGATTCGAAAGAAGCAACATATATCTGTCGCAAAGATATGGTTACGTGGGCAAGCGGTTGCGGACACAAAGGTAAAATTTCGCCGTTCGACGGAAACGGAAAACTGCCCTACAAGGTTGAATGGGCTTCAAAATGGAAATATTTTAATATCACAATCGAAGGCGCAGGCACCGACCACAACACTCGCGGAGGTTCGCGCGATGTGGCAAACGCAATCAGTCGCAAAATTTTCAACTATCCGCCACCGGTAAATATTCCTTACGGATTTTTCTTGTTGGGCGGGGCCAAAATGTCGTCGTCGAAAGGAATTGGAGCAACGGCTCGCGATATGACAAACTTTTTGCCACCCGAAATTATCAGATACCTGATGCTTACAACACAGCCCAAAAGAGCAATTAATTTTGAACCATCGCAAAATTATATAACAAAACTTTTCAACGATTACGATAAATTGCACAAAAAATATATCGCCAACGAAGAAATGCAAGATTACGAAAAACAAATTTATTCGTTGTCGAACATAAATACGCAAGAGAAATTTGAAGTTGTAGAATTTCCGCTGTTAGTAACGCTTTTGCAACTTCCGCACATCGACGTTGTGGAGAAAATTCAAAAACGTTTTGGCAGAGAACTTTCCGAAAGCGAACAAAAAAATCTGCAAAAAAGATTGAACGCTGCTAAATATTGGATTGAAAATCTGGCAAACGAAGAGGATTTGATACAATTGCAAGAAAAATTGCCAGACGAAACACAAGAACTGACACAAACTCAAAGAGTTTTCTTGCAAAAATATTCGCAGTGCATCAAAGAAACCGACTGGTCGGAAGACAGTTTGCAAACTGCTGTATTTAATGCAGCCCGATTGACACCTATCAATCCAAAACTCGCATTTGCAGCACTTTACAGAGTGTTACTGAACAAAGCACAAGGTCCCAAAGCCGGTAGTTTTGTTGCCTACATCGACAAAGATTTTCTCGAAAAACGCTTCAACGAATTAGACGTTGATATTGTAAAATTTTGGCAGGAAACCGCAATTTCGGAAAACGATTACGAATCTTGGCACAACTCGAACAAGGAAAAAATTGTGGACGAAAAATTGAAAGAACTCTCAGAAAATGGAACTTCTGTGGTTGAACATATCGTATCACTAAACGACGGAAAAACTCACTTGAAACGTGTTTTGAAATAAAAAATTGGCGACCTTTGGGTCGCTTTTTTTTTAATCCGAAAGGTATTCAGAAAAAAAGCTCTTGTAAAAAAACAATTCTTCGCTAAACAAAAAGCTATACGACTGATAATCAGGGAATTGCACCTCACAGCCATTTTTATAAAATACTGATTATCAATTTATTATAGACGTATTCAGAAAATACAAATCCCCCGATTTACATCGAGAACTACAAAAATATCATCGCTACGCTATTTGGGTAAACCCCGTAGGGGTGATATACTTGTAGCCCCGTATGGAATGAAATGGAATGCGGGGATTAAAACAATAAAACCCGTTTTTTGATGTTTTTTTGCAAAAAAACAAGGCTTTCTAAGTTAAAAATAAACTGTAAGTTACTGATTATTTGGATATTAATATTTTCTGAATGCGCTTATTATAAAAATATATAACCTACCATTGTCGGAAGCAAAAGCAATTATCCGAATTTTGACTTGCCTTATTTTTTATTAAATTTCGTAAAAATCGAATGGTTTTTCAAAATTTTGTCTGTATCTTTGCTCTCAACTTTTTCTGTAACGAAAAAATTGTAAAAAAATTAAACAATCTTTTATGCTTAAAAACAAAAATATAGTTTCAATAAAAAACACTTTATAAATCTGATTATCAAATTATTATAAAAAAAATACAGAACTATTAATTAAGCAAAAAGCAACAAAAAAAAATACAATGAAAAAATTTCTACAAATAGAAAACATTTCAAAAAAATTTGAAAAACATCAAGCGTTGAACGACGTCAGTTTTGGTGTAGAACAAGGAAAAATATTTGGTTTGCTCGGTCCAAACGGAGCCGGCAAAACAACTTTAATCCGCATAATAAATAGAATTTTTGAACCCGATACGGGTAATGTTTTTATAAATAATGAACCACTGCAACCGGCTCATATTATGCAAATAGGCTACTTGCCCGAAGAACGCGGACTGTACAAAAAAATGAAAGTTGGCGAACAAATTTTATATTTTGCGCAACTCAAAGGACTGAATCGGCAAGAAGCCGTGCGCGAAGCAAATTTTTGGCTCGAAAGACTGGAAGCCAAAGGTTGGTGGAACAAAAAAATAGAAGAATTGTCTAAGGGAATGCAACAAAAAATACAGTTTATTATAACCGTTTTGCATCGCCCGAAATTGATAATTTTAGACGAACCTTTTTCGGGTTTAGACCCAATCAACGCCGATTTGATAAAGAAACAAATTATGTGGCTCAAAGAACAAGGAACTACAATCATTTTTTCGACGCACAATATGGCTTCGGTTGAGGAAATTTGCGAGGATATTGTACTCTTGAATAATTCCCAAATTGTACTGACCGGAAATTTGTTGGAAATTAAAAAAGAATTTTCTACAAATACTTTCTATGTCGCTTTTAATCAATTATTTAAAGACGTTGCAGATGCCGAAAATTATAAATTTGAAAAAATAAATCCGGAAAACGATGAACTGGGATTTAAAGTTAAATTGCCCGACGAACAAACCGGCGATTTTTTGGCATATTGTTCGGAAATCGGAAATGTTATAAATTTTTACGAAATACGACCATCTTTGCACGAAATTTTTATAAAAGTTATCACAAAAAACAAAAAACAAGCAGAAAATGAGTAAAATAAGTCTAATAATACAACGAGAATATATTTCGCGCGTCAAAAAAAAGTCGTTTATAATAATGACATTTTTGACCCCCGTTTTGATGGCTTTGGTGGTAATTCTACCGGCTGTAATTATCAGTCATCAAGAAAAAGACCTCAAAAATATTGCCGTAATAGACGAAAGTAAACAGTTTGTGGCAGCGCTGAAATCCAACGAAAGCGTTAAATTTGATTATCTGAAATCGCGCCCCGACACCTTGCAAAAATTCTTGCAAGACAAGGAATATTATGCAATTTTGGTTATTCCTCAAAATTACAAAACCGACACGATGTTCATATATTCGGAGCAGGCAATTGCAATGGAGGTCAAAGAGAACATAACGCGCCAAATAAATGCAGAAGTAGAACTACAAAATCTGCTGGCGCAAAATATTGACCCACAGGTAATTATGGACGCCAAAGAACACGTGCCGTTGCAAACGCTTGTTTGGTCGAAAGACGGAAAACTGAAAAAATCAATGTCGGAAGTAAATATGTTTATGGGCTTGATTGCCGCTTTCATAATTTATATGTTTATCTTCATTTACGGTTCGCAACTGATGCGCGGTACGATGGAAGAAAAAACGGGTCGTGTAGTTGAACTATTGTTGTCGTCGGTCAAACCGCTACACATAATGTTCGGCAAAATCATAGGAATTGCAGCCGTTGCCATCACACAATTTGGTCTGTGGGTTATTTTGTTGTTGCTATTTATGAGCGGTATAAAAGTTTTTTACGTCGAGGCAATTCCACCCGAAATTTCGACCGTTTTGCTGGCGTTGAAAAATGTAAATCCCGTGATGTGGGGTTCGTTATTTTTGACATATTTTATCGGCGGTTATTTGCTGTACGGCTCAATGTTTGCCGCAGTGGGAGCTGCTGTTGAAAACGAAACCGATACCCAACAATTTACGCTACCTATCACGTTGCCACTGATTTTGGCACTGATATTTGCCCAAAGCGTAATCACCAATCCGGACGGCCCGTTGGCAGTTTGGATGTCGATAATTCCGTTTACGTCGCCACTGGTAATGATGGTGCGGATAGGATTTGGCGTACCGTTTTGGCAAGTTGGAATTTCGGTGGCCTTGCTCATTGCAACTTTCGTAGTAATAACATATTTTGTTGCAAAAATATATCGCATCGGAATACTTGCGTACGGCAAAAAGGTGTCGTACAAAGATTTGTGGAAATGGATACGATATAAAAATTAAAAGTTATAAATTAAAAGTTAAAACGTTGATTATAAGCGAGTTGTAATATTTTTTACTAACAGATAAGGGATTGGTTATCAGACTGTTACGAACGAATTACTGTAAAATATTACAGCTTGCTGTTTATATAATTAACTTACAATCAGAGGATTATGGATTGATTATTGTTTGGGGGCTTTTTTTGGACTGTTTCCAACACAATTTGTCAAATGGTCGATACCTTGTTTCACGCCAACGAAAACATTTTATTTGTAGATAATTATGTGAATACGAAAACAGACAGCTAATTATACTCTAAAAAATGTAAATTTGTTGCTTAAAATAAAAAAAATGAAAGTAAATATTAAAAATCTTGGTCCAATTAAGAATGCTGAATTTGATATTAGTAATTTTACAGCAATTACCGGATACAACAATACAGGAAAAACATATATTTCTTATGCTATTTATGGTTTCTTAAAAATTTGGTCGTCTAGTACTAAAAGTCTGGAATTGGAACAAGAAACATCGAAATTTATTGACGATGGTTTCTTAAAAATTGATTTAAAAGAATACAAAAATCAAGTAATTAAAAATTTTGAAGAATTAACCAAAAGATATTCTGAAAACATATACAATATTTTTAGTGCTAACGAAGATGAATTTAAAGATGTTAGTTTTAACATTTCAATAAATCCGTCAGAAATAACTTTTGAAAACTCAATTGAATCCGAAGTTACTGTAAAAGGAAAATCAATATTGACTGTAAGAAAGGACGCTGAATCTTCTTTTCTGAACTTTAAACTAATTGCAAATGTTGATGAGGAATTGCCACCCAAATACATTATTTCTGATATAATTAGTAAGCATATCAACGAAGGCTTATTGAGTGATTTTTTACCAAATCCGTATATTATCACTTCCGAAAGAACCGGAATCAATATTTTTCAAAATGAATTAGATATTAATAAAAATGTCTTTTTCGACAAATTAATTCAAAATAAGACCGGCAAATTTGACTTAAATCCATTTGAATATATTAAAGAAGTATTTGACAGATATTCCCTTCCGATAAAAGATAGTATCGATAGAATAAGAGATGTTGAAAAAGATTTTAAAAAGAATAGTTTTATCGCAAAAAATCACCCCCAAATAATAAAAAAATTAGAAAATTCAACAGGAGTTGGGTACAAAAATAATAAAGGACAATATTTTATAACATATAAAGAAGGTCGTAAAAAAATCGCTTTACCAATATACTTAGGGTCTTCTTCTTCAAGGGCATTATTTGATTTGTATCTATACATAAAACACAATGCAAAAAAAGGGCAGTTACTTATCATAGATGAGCCGGAACTAAATCTACACCCAAGTATTCAGATTCAAGTTGCAAGACTTCTGGCATCTTTATCTAATATTGGAATAAAAGTTATGATTACTTCTCATAGTGATTATATCGTAAAAGAAATAAACAACTTAATAATGTTATCAAATGACTTTGAATATAAAAATGAATTTATAAAAAAACATAAATATTTAGAAAACGAATATTTAGACGATGTTACTTTCTATATCGCAGAAAACAACAGCCTAAGTTTTGTTGAAACCGATAATTTTGGATTGTTGCGAACAACGTTTGACGACACAATACAAAGTTTAAATGATATATCCGAAGAACTTTTTGAAAACTTATCTGAATAATGGTTATTGATGACATAAGAAATATATTTAAAAGTGATGCGGAAATTCTTTTTAATTCTAATGAATTAGTGATAAAAGAAACTAAAAATAAGTTATCAACCGATACTCTGAAGAAGGTAATATTAACTAATTTTTCGTCGTCAGATGGAGTTGCTTATAAACTTGATAAGCACATTCCACTAACCAAATATTTTGATGATACAAATTCAAAAGGATTCAATAAGGGAGTAGATGCTTTATTATTTATTGTTAAAAATGGCATTGGTTATATTTTCTTTTTTGAACTAAAATCATATACTTTAAAGAAAAAAGATGTAGCAAATAAATTTTTTTCTTCTGCGGCATTCATACATCAAGTTGAATTTATTTTGAAAAATATATATGATAAAAATATTTCAGAATTTAATTCGGCAGCAATAGTTTTTTCTCTTAATAGAAATAATTCTCGATTAACAAAATTTGGAATGAGACCGGATCAGCCAATTTTCAAAAATGAGAACTATTCTAACTTGGCAAAAAGTATCCAAGTATTAGAAATAAGCAAGAATAATGGTCAAAACTTTAAAGTTTCAATAGATAAAATACTTTCAGAAACAAGATGTAAAAAGTTCAAAAACTGGCCATAATACCCATAAATATATGTTTTGGCTTCAATAATATGTAGATTTTGAACATCTTTACTTTCAATAATACCACACCTTTTATATCGCATTTAGAAAGTTTATTGTAAAAAATTGGTTGAGAGATATGATGAAACCAGCAGGAGAGAAATTTTAGTTACTACACACCAAAAGATTTATCAATAAAAAAAATTGAGTGCCGAAATCAAACAAAATGATACCGGCTTAGAAAAAATGTTGTTTTACTCCCCCAAAATAAATTTTTCGTTTTTTAGAAGGGGGGAATATATATTTACACAATTTATGTTAAAAATTTTTTATATAAAATAAATATATTACATTTGCAATATAAAATTTAAAATAACATATTTCTTATGGAAAAAAATAATATAAAAGTAACCTTCAATGGTAACCCAATAACATTGTTGGGCAAAGAAACAAAAGTAGGACAAAAAGCAGAAGATTTTACAGTAGTTGGCAACGCCTTAAATCCTGTAAAACTTTCGGATTATGCCGGTAAAGTGGTAATTTTGTCGGTTTTTCCTTCGATAGATACTCCAACTTGTGCAGCCCAAAATAGAAAATTCAATCAAGATGCCGCAAACTTGTCGGACGATGTGATAATTTTAGGAATTTCTGTAGATTTACCATTTGCACAAGCCCGTTTTTGCGGAGCCGAAGGCATCGACAAAGTAATAACTGTTTCGGATTATCAAGCTCACGATTTTGCTGCAAAATATGGCTTCCTTATCGAAGGATTACGCCTGTTGGCGCGCGGAACCGTAGTTATCGACAAAGACGGAACCGTAAAATTTGTTGAGTACGTTGCCGAAGCAACCAAAGAACCAAACTATCAAGCTGCTTTGGACGTTGTAAAAGAATTAATTTAAGTTTTTATTTTCATAATTTTTTCTCCAGAAAGTTCCCGAATATCGGGAACTTTTTTTTTTGGTCTATGCTACGCTAAATTATGAACACTACCACATAACCCGACATTGAATTAAAAACAGAAAACAACACATTAACATCCTAATAATCAAGAAGTTAGCACACAATATCTTAACAGTATAATTATCAACAGCTCGGTATTTTTCACAACTAACTGATAGTCAATAATTTATTTATTAATGAGTTTTTTTATGACTTACTAATAATCAGCGCCATAACCTTTAATTCAGCAAAGTGTTGATTGTCAAATTATTATAAAAAAAAAAACGTCGAACTATTGCAATAAAGAAAATAATATTTGGGAATTGAAACTTTAAAAAAATAATTTTGATACTTATAAAAAAATATATATATTGCGGGTGTTTTTAGTTGCTTATTTATTGGCAATACGCTGATAATCAACTAAATTAACTAACAATTTAATTTCATAGTTTTTTAATTTCATAGTTTTTTTTATACAAAGTCCACTTTATGTGGACTTTTTTTGTAGATTTGGAGAATGCGAGCAAAATAGCACAGCATTTTTTGCGAAACTCCTGCCGGTCTTGCTGTAAACAACCCCAAAAAGTCCGTCGCAAAGTTTTTTTACTCAACTGTTTTATTTGAATAATTTGATTCTTCGGCACAACAACTCAACTTTAAACATTGCTGTTAATTCCCAAATTTTCTTATTGTAAGAATTTGATTTAGAGCAAGAAATATGCACGTTTGAGTGGGTGTCCGGTTCGCGAAAAATAGAATCTGAAATAAGCGTAAGGTGATTGTCTTTGAAAAAATCAAAATCTTTGAACTCAAAAATATTGTTTATTTTTGAATAATCCGAATAACTATAATGGTAATATAAAAAACAAGAATCTTTTTCAATTGCCGAAATTACAGCCTTATTAAAAACAAGAAATGTAATTAAAAACTTTTCGTTTGGTTTTATCATTTTCAAATTAATCTGCTGTGTACCAACCGGGTAAGAAATACATTCTTCGGATATATTGCTTCTAATATCAACACTATCTTTAAAAAAATAAAAATGATTAAACGGTTGTGGATACGGATTTGGAGGAATTGTTGCCGATTGGGAGAGAATATCCGAATAATTTAACCAACCTTGCAACCACATCAAAGCTGTATCATTATTTTGGCTACTAAAATATATGTCAATTTGAGCATATTTTGTATCGTTTAATTTTATCAAATTAGTAACAACTTTTGTGTTGAGCTGCGAATAACTACACAAACTCGACAACAAAAAAAGTACTACAACGTAAATTTTAAGGTTGATATTCATAGATTTATGTGAATTTTGATGTTTTTTTTTAAGCTCAATAGTTCTATATTTT
>PDWI01004517.1_pt1 | contig 18604 bp, 20 predicted proteins | sample 1430891 | NCBI WGS metagenome assembly PDWI01 (sample SAMN01162508, study PRJNA174530) | Oral metagenome, whole genome shotgun sequencing project. | biome: Marine environment; feature: Marine mammal; material: Swab sample of the gingival sulcus; isolation source: swab sample of gingival sulcus...
CCTTTTTCATGAAAGATTTTTTTGGCTGCTTCCTTTATTTTTTCTTCTGTAGATATGTCTATATTTTCCTTTTTACTCATTTTATTGAATAATAATTTTAGTGCAAAGATAAAACAATTTTTTATTTAAACAAATTATTTAATCATATGATTAAAATACGTTATAAATATTGTCCATTTTGATTATGATTTAACCTGCATTATTACTAACATGAGGGCTCTGTCGTTCACCACAATTCTTACAATAAATTGTAAATGGCTGATTTACACAAAACAACATATTTATATTTGTGAAAATAAATATCCTAATTATTAAAACTTTACTCTTTTTTTGTTCAGACAAAACATTCATAAACTTGATTGCTTATAAACAAGATAGTTGAATATTAAACCTGAAATATGCAATAGCAAATCTATTACCCTCTAAAATTTACAACATAAAAAACCGAGTTTATATATATCAAAAAAATACAGATTGGGATTTTTCTTTTGTAACAACCTGTAAATAACCTTATTAGTCAAAAAATAAAAGAGCTTCATAAACCAAGTAAGATGCCATTTTTTTAAGGGAAAAAAATAATTCAGCACCCGAATGTCTTCAAATAATTTTTTTTCGTTTTGTTTTGTTTTCAACAAATAGATTAAATTTTCCAAACTGTTTTTGGTTTTTGCAATAAAAACGTCATAATCTTCTAATCCGGCATGAATCACCGGATTTTGAATGTGCGTAATTTCAATTCCGTTCTTTTTCAATTCATATCCGAACAAAGTATCTTCGTGTCCGTATTTTTTAAGGTTCTCATCAAATTTTATTTTTTCAAAAATAGATTTTTTAATCATAAAATTATTTGTCTTAAAACTCCTGTTGGGATTTTCTTTTCGTTGTTCCAAACTCAATGCTTCACGCATTTTTCCGTAATACCAATGAAAATATTTTTTATCGCTTGGTGCTTTTTGGGCATATAATGTTCCTCCGCAAACAATGTTTTGTGCGCTTTGGCTATAATAATTTAAAACAAAATCGGCATGAGAAAGCTCGGAATCGCAGTCTAAAAAAATCAAATTTTCATATTTTGCAATTTCAGCCAAGCGGTTCCTAATTCGCGAACGCCCAATATTCTCTTTTAACTCTTGATAATGAATATGCTCAAATTTTTGCAAGATAGAATTTGTTGCTTTATATTTTGAAGAGCAATCATCGAGCAAAATAATTTCAAAAACAATGTTTGCCGCAACCGCCTGATGATGTAATTCCTTAACTAATTTTGTTACATCATAATTATATACAGGTATTAAGATTGAAATCATAAAGTTATATTTATAGAATATATGTACTTTGTTTTAGCGTCATTTAGTGCATATTTGTAAAAAGAGGATTCAAATTTTAGCTTGAACCCTCTTTTCCTATTTCTTGCGATACTAAAAAATAAAAAAATATTATTAACTAATCAAGATTTAATCTATAATAATAGGCTCTGATTTCATCATCAACAAAGTTATCTAACTTCCATTTCTCAATATCATAACAATCAACATCTAATTTTACGGTGTCTTTTCCGGATACCTTATATACAGACAAATACTTTATTATATTTTTTAAATCCTCATTGGTCAATAAAGGCAATATGTCAATATCCGAATAATATTTATTGTAAACAGATGCTGATTGAACAATAGGAGTATTAGAAGCATCGCCAATATAGGGAAGTGTAAGCACTCCTTGCGCAGTTGTGGTATGATACTTTATAATAAGTGTATCACCGGTAGTATTGCTTATTTCAAGAAGCTCGCAACTATTTTTAACAGAACAAGATGCAAAGAACAATAAAGTCAGCCCTGATAATAATGTTATTTTTATATTCATTTTATGGTTTTTTAGTTAGCCTTTGAAAATAATATATTTGTAGTCTGAAGCATTATTTTCTTCCGATTGTATAGTTGCGTCACTTGCAGTATCCCAATTTCCAAAAATTAAGCCATTAGAACTATTATTAACCCAATTTCTTGCTCGTGTTGCCCATAATTTCCATTTATATCTATCTTTAATTCGTTTTCCTCTAAAAGTCCAATATTGAGTATGTCGTCCCACCTTATTATTATGAAAATCCATATACTTATTTTTTGCATCATTAGGGTTTAAATTTTCATAAGTATTCATAACAAGATGCGCTCCAACCCTGGTTATATATCTACGAAGCAGAACGCTAACATAAATATGTCGAAATGCATCACTTTTTACTCCAGGTCCTAAGGTTGTATAAAATTCTGCAGTTTTATTTTCAGCTCTGTTTCTTGATTGTATTACTCTCCAAACTGAATATCCTGTCATTAAAGCAGCTGATTGCATAAAACTAAGAACGAGTATACCTCCTTTTGAAGACGCATAGTTCTCTATCTCCTTCCTAGTTAACAGATTTTTTTTTGTTGCTAATTTTTCTAGTTCAAGAAAAAGATTAATTTCGTCATCTGTCATAGCCATATATTCTATTTCATCTTCCAATGTTGTAAACTCTCTATAATTATCTTCTTCTAATTCTACAACCTCTAAGTTATTTGCAATATAATATTTTTTTAATAGCTCTTCATACATATCATAATCTGCTTTAAACTTCTCTGTCATTAGTACAACTTCTTCCATCATTCCTTCATAAGCAACTTCAGGGTACAGTTCAATTAACCTTTTTTCAATATATTGGTAATAGTCCGATTTTGTTGTTTTTGTGTTTTTCTTATGATAATACTCTCTTTGTAATACATGAAGAACCCAAGACGGAAAAGTTGGCAGTTTTTCACTAAAAAATGGTTCAATAGGCATTATTGGAACCTCTTTTTTCCCAATAGAAATTTCTTTTTTATTACAACTGGTTGTTGCCCCAAACATAAAAAACAAACTTACAATAAGTAAGTAACTTAAAAATTTAATTTTTTTCATTAGTCTTCTGATGTTGTGAGTAAAATTTTTTATAAATTAAATCACAAAAATATCTAATTTAATAAAAAAAACAAATCCAAAAATTAAAAAAAATGAGAATGCTTTATGTTGAAGAAATAAGCACAAATTTTCATCCACAAACTTGTTTGTATTTTTTAATCAATTAAATCTTGAAGAACAACAGAAGCACAAAATATCCCAAAAATTGCCGGTATATATGAAATTGTGCCTACATTGGTTTTCTTATTGCGACTTTCTTCCGGGATAATCAAATTTCGCTCCACTTTTTCGGACGAAAAAACGGCTTTGAAGCCGGTTCGTATATCCCATTTATGCAGACGTTTCCGCAGCATGCGAGCCAGACCGCAGTTATAAGTTTCGCTAATGTCGGCAACATGCACTTTTTCGGGCTTCATTCTGCCGCCGGCTCCCATAGAAGATACTAAGGGAATATTCAAAGCCAAAGCGGTTCTTATTATGCTTGTTTTGGGAGCCAGCGTGTCAATGGCATCAAGAATATAATCGGGCTTATCTTCATTTAGAAGCGCACCAATGTTTTCCGGGCTTATAAATATTTTTTTCGTCCGTACTTTCGCTTCCGGATTTATATCTTTAATCCGTTGCTCAAAAACACTTATTTTATCGGTACCTTTGGTCGAATGAAATGCCGCAATTTGCCTGTTTATATTGCTTTCGTGCACTGTGTCGGCATCAATCAGGGTAAATTTGCCGATGCCGGCTCTTGCCAATTGCTCTGCCGCATAACCTCCCACTCCGCCCAAGCCGGCAATGAGAACATGCGCCTTTTGAATTTGCTCAAATTTTTCTTTTCCTATTAATAAAATTGTTCTGTCGTGTTGCATTTTGTTTATAGAGCAGATTTATGGGTGAAATGCGGAAAATATCTCTTGAAGTTTTCTGCGATTTGTTCGGACAATATTTCTTCGGAGATGTTTCTTAATTCGGCTGCTTTTTGGTACACCTCTTTGATAGCTATGTCGGCATCGTCGGTTTCAAGAAAAATATGTTCAAGGGGTATTTTAGTAAAAACTTTGGGCGTTTTGGATTTTGTGTTAAACAATTCATGCCCGAAAGACATGCTGCAAGCAAATTTTATAAGTTCCCTTGCAATGCTTATATTTCCGGAATAACGGTGAATAATAATCGGAATACTCGGCTTTTCTTTTTTCAGAAAGTGCAAAAGTTCCGAATAGGCTTTTACGCAGTGTATTATAACCGGTTTCCCAAGACTTTCTGCAATTTTGAATTGCTCCTTAAAAAGTTGCTCTTGCTTTTCAAAATCCGGACGAAGTTTATCCAGCCCTATTTCCCCAAGGGCAAGCACATTGGACAAGCGGGCAGCTTCGGCAATCACCGCAAGTTCTTTTTCCGGCTCCGCCTCTGCACAATCCCAAGGGTGAATGCCTATGGAATAATACTTGTTTTCGGATATGCCGGAAACATCTTTCGGAAAAAGATTGATTAGGGCAAAACCTTTGGGTTCTGCCCGGTGTGTATGAATATCAATACATTGCAATTTATACAGTGCTTAGGTACAATAAATTTACCTAACCCGTATTATTCACCAAGTAATCTATTACGGTCTGCATCTACTTCAAAATAAGACACTTTGTTTGATAAGGCTCATTCACCATATCAAAGGATATGCCTCAATCGCCTTTTCACTTATTTTATTGTATATGCAGCCCTCACTACGAAGACTTGATGAATAATACGGGTTAATTTCTCTTTATTTCGTCAATTCCTTTTTTTATTCTTAATAAACTTTCGCCTTTCCCTATGGTTGAAATAATGTCAAACAAATGCGGACCTCCGCCGGTTCCGGTCAAGACTAAACGAAGCGGGTTTAAAACTTTTCCGAAACTCAATTCATTCTTTTCAATAAAATGTTTTACCACATGCTCAATGTGTTCGGCGGTGAACCGTTTTTCCGGAATTTCTTTTAATAGGTCGAAAATTTGTTGCATCAATTCCGGCGTGTTTTCTTTCCATTGTTTTTTCACCACTTTGGCATTATAGGCTTGCGGAGTTGTAAAGAAAAATGCAGCAAGCGGACAAAAATCCGACAGCAAAGTCATGCGTTCTTTAACCAAACCAATTACTTTTTCAACATACAACACATCAATATCCGGATATTTTACTTGCACTTCCGGAAGTAATAAATCGGTCAAGTCTTCATCGGGCGTATGAATAATATATTGCTGATTAAACCAAAGGGCTTTTTCGGGCGAGAATCGCGCTCCGCTTTTATGCACTCGGTTGATGTCAAATTCTTTTATCATATCATGCAAAGACAGAATTTCTTTGTCATCATCGGGGCTCCAGCCTAAGAGTGCAAGCATATTAATAAAGGCTTCATGTAAATAGCCGTTTTCTTTGTATCCGGCAGATATTTCGCCGGTTTGCGGGTCTTTCCATTCCAGCGGGAACACGGGGAAACCGAGTTTATCACCGTCGCGTTTGCTTAGTTTTCCCTGCCCGCTTGGTTTAAGTAGCAAAGGAAGATGCGCAAACAAAGGCATTTCGTCTTCCCACCCGAATGCTCGATACAACAAAACATGCAAAGGCAAAGACGGCAACCACTCTTCTCCGCGAATGACATGCGAAATTTTCATTAATCGGTCATCGACAATATTGGCAAAGTGATAGGTCGGAAAACCGTCTGATTTAAACAATATTTTATCGTCTAATTGCGAGGTGTTTACTTTTACGTCTCCGCGAATAAGGTCGTGTACGACAAGTTCTTCATTTTCCGGAATTTTAAATCGCACCACATAAGGTTTTCCCGCTTTTATTTCTGCCTGCACTTCTTCTTCCGACATGGTAAACGAGTTTTTCATCGCACCTCGCGTCTGTGCATTGTAGTGCCTTACGGACGAACCACTTTCTTCTAAGCGTTTACGCATGGCATCTAACTCTTCGGGCGTATCAAAGGCATAATAAGCACTGCCCTTATTTAACAATATTTTGATGTACTTATTGTAGATGTCTTTTCGTTCGGATTGCCTGTAAGGACCATAGTGCCCGCCTTCATTAATGCCTTCGTCAACTTTTATTCCGCACCATTTTAAGGATTTGAAAATATAGTCTTCCGCACCTTGAACGTAACGGGTTTGGTCTGTGTCTTCAATTCTTAACAAAAAACTGCCTCGGTGTTTTTTTGCAAATAAATAATTGAAAAGAGCTGTTCTTACGCCTCCTATATGAAGCGGACCGGTAGGGCTTGGAGCAAATCGAACTCGAACCTTTTTTTGCAGTATGTGCATTGTTTAATATTTAGTGTTTGTGCAAATTTAAGGGAATATTAGCGCTTTGCAAAATGATTTTTTATTTTATTTCGGAAGAAAGGCAAAAACAAATAAAGCGCGCTACTCAGCCCTTTTTACAAAATTTATCTTTATCACATTTTTATAGGATTACGAACAATGTAATTTGATTTTTTTTGAAAGGATTTCTCATTGCAAATAATATGGTCGTAAAATATGATTGCCATTCAAATTCATACCATAATACATTTGCCTATACCCCAATGTTTGATAAAATTATTTAAACGTGTTCAATCTCTCCAAACTAATGTTTTCTGTTTTTGTGTAAATGCTAATACAACAAATTTATAATAATATTTTTTCTACACGGAGTTTTCTCTTGCCTCATCAAATTTTGCTTTCATCGTAGGGTTGCCATAGGTTAACTTTTTAATGGTTAAACCTTCTGCTTTCTGATTAGCAAGTCTTAATTGGTTTTCGCTTGTTGTTAATTCTTGCTTTACTTTTTGCATTCTCGCAATAGACTTGTCTATTTCTTCTATTGCCTTTTCAAAGTGGCTCGAAGCAGACAGGTAGTTTTTCGCAAAACCTTCTCTGAATTTATTTATTTTATCCTCAAATTTTGTAATATCAATATTTTGATTTCTCATTAAATTCAGTTCTTGCTTATATTTTAAAGAATTCATTGCCGCATTGCGCAACAAAGTAATAATGGGTATAAAAAACTGAGGACGAATAACATACATTTTTTCAAACTTATATGAAACATCAACAATTCCGTTATTATAAAGCTCATTTTCGGTTTCTAAAAGCGAAACTAAAACAGCATATTCGCATTTTTTATTTTTTCGGTCTTTGTCAAGTTTTGCAAAGAAATCCTCATTTTTCTTTTTAGTTACGGTTTCGTCATTTTCATTTTTCATTTCAAACATGATTGAAATGATTTCAATGCCCTCGCTGTCGGTTTCTCGGTAGATAAAATCGCCTTTTGTCCCGCTACTTGCGTCATTATCTTTTTCAAAATACGCATTCTGAAATGCGGTTGGTCTAAGTTTGTCAAACTCGATTTGACAATGCTGCTCCAGAGTTTCACCAAGCATCTTGGTCGAAAGTTTTTGTTTAAAATCTTTTAAGCGAGCAATCTCATCGTCTTTTATTCTGATGGTTTCATCTTTTGAAATCAACTTATTATCATATTGTTCCTTGATTGACTTTTCGAGCAAAGCTTTTTCGTTTTCTTTTATTTTCAAATTGTTCAAAAGCTCATCACGCTCTTTTTCAATTTTTTTTGTTGCTTCCGACACAGCCAATTGCTTTTCCGTTTCCGCTTTTTCGATTTTTGACTTCATTTCAAAAAGCTGATTTTCTTTCTCGGCTATTTTTTGGGCAAGAACAGCATCACTTTGCGCTTTTAATTCGCTTAGTTCTTTATCTTTTTGAGCCAATTCTTTTTGCAAAGCGTTTTTAATATTGGCTTCCGCTAATTTGACGGCATTCTCAATCTCTGTCTCTTTTGTTTTTAAATCATTAACAAGCTCATTACGTTCTTTTTCAATTTTTTTTGTTGCCTCCGACACTGCCAATTGCTTTTCCGCTTCTGCTTTCTCGATTTTTGATTTCATTTCAAAAAGCTGATTTTCTTTTTCGGCTAATTTTTCGGCAAATGCAGCATCACTTTGCGCTTTTAATTCGCTCAGTTCTTTATCTTTTTTAGCCAGTTCTTTTTGCAATGTGTTTTTGATATTGGCTTCCGCCAACTCTACAGCATTCTTTTTTTCTTTTTCGGCAAGTGCCAACCTATTGTTTAGCTCTTCTTCAAATTGATGGTCTCGAACTTGTTTAAGGATATCCGCAAAACCGGCTTCATCAACTTTAAAAACTTTCTTACAATTTGGACAAATTATTTCATTCATATTATTTTCTCATATCTTGTTAAATACACAAGGGAACAAGTTTATACAAACTTTTACCGCTTTTTATCTTCCCCAAAACTATAAAATAAAAACCAAAGATGCAGGTAAAATGACAAACTTTTTCAATCTTTCAATTGACTCATATTTTAACACTTCAAAATTAGATTGACAGGTTATTTTAAAGTTAAATTTGCTGTCTTGGCAATTTTTTTCGGGATATCCGTATTGTCATAAAAGCCGTTAAAAAGCTCTTGTCCCACACCGACAGCCCTAACCGGAACAGGGATTGCCGTATGGGCATGTGTTGTCCAGCCTACGCCGGCTTTTGTATTGAAGACTTCAAGCCATGCCGCAACAATCGGATTTGAAGTGGAATAGGTCATTTTTTCATCTTCTTTTTTAATCATATAACTGCGATAAGCCTCCTCCAACTTCCGAAGTTCCGCATCCGTTAAATCCGTTTTTGAAATACCGAAAAAATCATAACATAGCTCAAAAACCGCCTCAGAATAATTCTTTTTTGCATTATTTTCTTTAAAAAACTTTGCCAGTTGATTGTTCAGAGCATCCAAAGAAGCTTTTTGTTTTTTTAAAAGTGCCAAATTTGACTCATAGCCCAGCTCGTTATTTCCAATGGCTAAACCTCCGGTTTCGTGGTCTGCGGTAATAACAATAAGGGTTTCGTCCGGGTGTTTTTCATAAAATTTAAAAGCAGCTTGCACCACTTTATCAAAATCAATTACTTCTTGCACCATTGCCGCCGCATCATTGGCATGAGCTGCCCAGTCAATTTTGCCGCCTTCAATCATTATAAAAAAACCCTTCGGGTTTTCCAAAAGCTCAATTGCTTTTGCGGCATAATCCGCAATAGACGGCATTCCGTCCTTTCGGTCGATTGCATAAGGCATTTCTGCATGGGACAGAATATCTTCGGCAACCATAAAAACGGCTTGATCTTTTTGTGCAAAAGTTTTAAATTCATCAGCCGTTCTGATAATTTTATACCCGTTTTCTTCCGCAAAAGCATAATTATCGGGCAATGTATCGGTATCTTTTCCTTTCGGGTCGATAAAACCGCCGCCGCCGAATAAATCAAATTTACGCTTGGGTAACTGACGACCGATTTCGTAATATTGATTACGCAGTTCTTGATTGGCATAGAAAACGGCAGGTGTCGCATGATTAATCCCCACATTTGTCAATATTCCTGTTTTCATCCCGGCTTTTTGAGCTGCTTGCGCTAAGGAGTAAAGCGTATCTTGCAAGTTTTGCGAAATTGAAATTCGCCCGATGCTTGTTTTGTGCCCGGTTGCCAGTGCCGTGCCGGATGCCGCCGAACCTGTTATCAAGCGGTCTTCCGCATAGCTTGCCTGAAAGCCTAAGACCGGGAAATCACTTATTTTAAGGTGTTTCATCCCTACTTCTCCGGCAACAGATGCCAAATAAGCCTCCGTTAAAGCTACTTGCGCCTCGCCCATTCCGTCTCCTATCAAATAGAAAATATATTTTGCTTTTTTGTCATTTTTGCTTTCCTGCTTACAATTTATTGACAAAATAGAAATCAATAATAAAGACAAGAAACTTAATATTAATAAATTCTTTTTTTCCATTTTTTTAAAGATTATGTTTTTTTATTAGGCAAACTTAATGACCTCGAAATAGTATCGAAGATAATAATACGGCTTAATGTTTTTCCTTATAGACCAAACACAAAGATAATTTTTATTCTTTACAAAAACCAAAGATATTTTTATTTTTTAATATACTTGTTAGGACTCATTGAGAGCGAACAAACGGTTTTTATCTTTTTGAATAAAATTTTAACTTTGTACCTGAAGCTATTCATTAAGATAATGACAAAAAATAAGAAAATAGAAGTTCAGGGATTAGATATAATTGTGTATAACAATATGGAAGAAGATTTTATGTCGCTTACTGATATTGCAAGATTTAAGAATCCACAAGCACCTGCTGATGTTGTTAAAAATTGGTTGCGCAGTAAACAAACTATTGCAATTTTAGGAGTCTGGGAAAGATTAAATAATCCAAATTTTAAACTGGTCGAATTCGACCGGTTTAAAGATGAAGCAGGATACAATCATTTCACACTTTCGCCAAAGCAATGGATTGAAAGCACTAATGCCATTGGAATGATTTCAAAATCAGGTCGATATGGAGGGACTTTTGCCCACAAAGACATTGCATTAGAATTTGCTTCGTGGGTTTCTGTGGAATTTAGATTCTTTTTAATCAAAGAGTTCCAACGTCTGAAAGAAGATGAGAACGACCGTTTAAAATTAGAATGGAATCTACAGCGTACACTTGCCAAGGTTAATTATCAAATTGCATAATATCGGCTGCGGTTCGGCAATTCAAATAAGTTTGATTGCACTCACCTTGCACGATATTTCACACAGATGCAATAAAAGAAAATCTTATACCACCGGAAATAAGCAAAAAACAATCGGGCTTAGTTTATGCAAATGAAGCTGATTTATTAAATGTTGCCTTATTCGGAAAAACAGCTAAAGATTGGCGAAAAGAAAATCCGGATAAAAAAGGGAACATACGTGATTATGCCACTTTGGAACAATTAGTTGTTTTGAGTAATATGGAAAGTATAAACGCTTTACTTATCAGACAAGAATTATCACAACAAGAACGACTTTTACAATTAAACAAAGTTGCGATTACTCAAATGAAGTCGCTACTTTCAAGTAATACAATGAAGAAGTTGAAATAAAGAGTAACGAACCGCTAATCCGGTTGCTACGAGTGTGCTCTTTGCTTTTTCATGACTTTTGGCAAATACTTAAAATCCTTTTTGGAGAAGAAGATGCAAGAAGATTGATTTTTTTGAAAAGTTTAAAACGCTAAGTATTATTTTTTCATTTACCCAATCGAAAGGTACACACATACGACTGACAATAAGACAACAACAAGAACTTTCGCGAATGTTGATAAAATTCATATATTTGTGCATTATTAGCAAAGAATGAAGAGATACGCAATAATTACGGCAGGCGGTATCGGACGTAGAATGAAAACGCAGATACCGAAACAATTTTTAAACTTGCAAGGAAAACCGGTATTGATGCACACCATTGAGCGGTTTTATAGCTTTGACAGCAAGATGCAAATAATTGTAAGTTTGCCGAAACAGCATATATCCGATTGGCAGGTTTTATGCAATAAGCACGAATTCTCTATCGAACATAAAATTGAAGAAGGCGGCAAAACCCGTTTTCATTCCATAAAAAACGCACTCGACACTATTCATGAGGACGGCATTGTTGCCGTGCACGACGGCGTGCGTCCTTTGGTCAGCACCGAAACCATAGAAAAGACTTTTGAAACCGCAGAAAAAAAAGGAAATGCCGTTGCCTCCACAAGTATTGATTTTTCTTTGCGCCAACTGACAGAAAAGGGCAGCAAAGCTGTTCACAGAGATTTATTCAGAGAAATTCAAACCCCTCAAACATTCCGCATACACGACTTGCAAGATGCTTATAATCTTGAATATAACACCGAATTTACAGACGATGCAAGTGTTTTTGAAGCAGCCGGTTATGTCATAAATTTGGTGGAAGGAAACAAAGAAAACATAAAAATTACGTCGAAAAAGGATTTGCTTATAGCAGAAAATCTATTGAATGCTGTCCGTTAGCTGCTTTCTTTTTTCAAGGTTCTCATAGTATTTATCGTCTCGTTCCAAAGAATTGTCATGTTTGAACGGCTTTTTTCGTCCGAACAGGTCGGTTCCGTGCTTGCGTCTTTTTTTCAAATCAATGAAATAAGAAAAGCCGCCGACAGGCAATATCATAAAACGATTACGGTCGGGGATGGTCGAAAAGCCGGTTTTAAAACCCAAGAAACCGCTCCAATGGCTTCCCATATAGCCGTATATCCCGGCTTTTGCCTCTATGGCATAGTCTGTTATAAAACCGTATGAATAAAAATCTAAATCGGCAAAATAATTAAAGGTATAGTTTATTTGCCCGTCAAGCTGCCCGCCGACATACCAGACAAGTCCGGGCTGCAAAACCGCCGTTTCTCTATATAATATTGACCGGTAAATAAGCACGGTATCCCGTTCATTGAATCGCGCAGCATATTTAAAGCCCATACGTGCCGTTATCAAATAATTTCCGGCACTGCAATGGTTCGGTTCATGTAAATAATGACTGAGCAACACTTCACTCTGAAATGCAAGGGCAGAAGGAGCTTTTGCCTGCTCCGGTTCGTATTTGAGAAAATCAAAAGGCAAATGTTTTTGATTAATATTCAAAGCAAACTGCGGATAATACAAACCATGCCGAGACGAAAACAAAAAATGCCTTTGAAACAAGTCGAATTTCAACCAAGCTCTCTTATAAAACACGTGAGGCAAGGCAAACATTCCTATCGGATGCAAGGACAATTCATCTTTGTTCGTTATTCCGTATTTTGACGGTCTGAACAAGCTCAATTCAAGCAGTTTCGCCGGAACGGTATGAGCTGTTCCGTCTGTGCGCAAAGGGTTTTGTCCCTGTGCCGGCGACCCTGAAAAAACTGCAAAAACCATTATTAATGTTATGAATACCGTCCTGTTCATATGTTTATTTTTTTGTTGGAAGTTTTTGTCCTCTGATTTTCCTCTAAATAATCATTCCATTGTGTAATTAAACCTTAGTCCCGGGCATTTCATTTGTTTTATTCTGCTTCTTTCTGTTTTAACAATCTATACAAGCGCAAAAATATTATTTTGAATGGAATTCTTTTAAAAATATTTTACAAATATCTTCAAGCGACTTTTTAATTGGCGTAAATTCTATATGTAAGGCATCTTTTATTTTTTGATTGGAATATCTATCCGTATGAATTGCCGGCTGCAACATGTGTTTAGTCATTCTCGGCTCTTTTTGCGTAATAAAATATCGCAAACTTTCAAAATATCGAAACGCTTGCAGCATAAGAAGCGAAGCTTTCCTTGTCGGACGTTTTTTATTCAAATTATCGGCAATCATATCAAAAACCTCTTTGAGCGGAAGGTTTTCACCGTTTAAAATATAGCGTTCTGCACTTATTTCGCTTTCTGTCAGTTGTATCATACACTCTGCCACATCTCTAACATCCACAAAACCTTTTATGCCGGTTGTAAAAAAGCTTAATCCGTCCCAAATTGTTTTTATGTACAAAGGACTTCCCGTCTGCCAATTTCCCGCACCCAAGATTATTGAAGGGTTAAGGATAACAGCATTCAAACCTTCTGCCATGCCTCGCCAAACTTCCTGCTCCGATTTATACTTGCTCAGCGCATAATCGGAAATACCCTCTACCTCACAGATTTCAAGCTCCTCGTTTATTTCTTTGCCTTCCGGAGCATTGCCTATGGCGGCAACAGAACTTACATGGCACATTTTTTTTACCGAATTATCCAAACAGGCATTTACAACATTAGCCGTACCGCCTATATTTACGGCAAGCATCTGTTCCCGGAGTTTCGGATTAAAAGAAACAATTGCCGCCGTATGATATACAAAATCGGCTTCTTTTACCAACTCATTTACCGAAGTATAATCCCTAACATCCCCGTTTATCCAGTTAATGTCGGCAAAGAGTTTTTCGCCCTCTTCCGAAAAATGTCGAAACAAGTTTTTTGTTATTTCCGTATTGCTTGTTTCTCGTTTTAAAGCATTTACGGAATATCCTTTTTTTAAGAGCTTATAAAGCAAATAAGAGCCGGTCATGCCGGTTCCGCCGGTTACTGCAACTTTCATGATGCCACTTTTTTATATTTTCTATGTCTGTATTCGCTGCTAAAGCATTAGACGACTTCAAAATTTTTATTATTGACAAATTTAGCAAAAATATTAATCGGCTTATCATAATTTATCTCTTTTCTTAAATGTTCATTTTATTTTGAATGTATCTAACTAAATAATATTTATGTTACAAACATCGCCATTCATTATTTTTATGGCTCTGTGTATGAATTGAAGCTTATCATGCGTATTTATTTTTAGATTGGATAAGTAACTGTGTAAAATTTCTGTTGTATTTTCTTATTTTATTTGCTGTATTTGAATAAATGTTGTATATTTGAACAGACTTTATAACAATCTAAATGATATGAAATGCCCGGCATTATGAATTAAGTTGGAAGTTTGAAAGATGTAAAACCTAAGGACAAGCAGCAAAAAGCTCTACAATGATTAAAGATAGAATATGTGATAACAGTAATTGCAAGCGGGGCATCCTGTGTAAGCTTTGAAAATTATAAATATAAACATATGAAAAAGGTATATCTATTATTTTTCCTCTTAACAGCCGGATTAACAATTTATGCAAACCCAATTCAGACACCGGAAATTCAAATATCAGAACTTTATTTTGATAACTTGAATAATTGGCAACTTGAATTAGAGTACTTATTTATTGACGAACCTAACGGAATAACTATTGATAGTATTTTTCTGTATTCAACGACCGATTCTGTAAAACTACCGTCTTATGCGTTTATAGGCTCGGAAGGAATATTTGTAATTACGGCAGATAGTCTTACATCTGATTTTCATATCAAAAGATTTGGAGATACAATAACGACTATTTCATATACTTGGGGACACCCTTTTGAAAATATGCTTATATTTGGTGATGCGGCAGGTGCATCAATAGGCTATCCTAAGCCCGGGCAGTCAATTAGTATATATGCACAGCGTTATTGTAAAGATAAAGTACCAAACATTGGCTTTATAAATGACACAATCGGCATACTCGGAACCTTACACGGGATTGTTTATGATATGAATTTTGAGCCTGTTAGAAATACTACTTTTCGCTTAGACCGGAGTTTTGAAACTTCCGAAAATGGCAGCTATTCTGCAAGAGCATATGCCAGACCTTCAACGTTCAATTCAATCCATAGAATAGCAGGGCATTCAGTTCAATATATTCCGATTTTCACAATCACTTATACAATGGAACCGGATTCTCTTATCGCAAAGGATATTTATTTACTAGATTCTATCACAGAGGGAGTAAATGATATTAATACTAAAAATAATCCGGTTGCAGTTTATCCGAATCCGGGTTTAAAAAACAAAGCACTAATAATAGATATAGACTTACCTGTAATTTCATCAGATATTTGGTTAGAAATAATTGATTTGAAAGGCAAATTGCTTAAGAAAAAGAAAATTAATAAAAAACTTAGCTTAATAACTGCCCCTGATAAAAATGGCGCATATATTTTCCGATTTTTGCTTGATTCTGAGCTTATCTCGTCAAAAAAAGTAATTATAAAATGAATAAGCTGAACTTTCTGTTGCTTTTTGTAATGCCCATAAGTCTATCGGCACAGCAAAAGCTTGAGTTTATTGAGGAAAAAATCGATTTCTCAATCAATAACGACCTATTTTCAGTAAACGGGATTTATTATTTTGCAAATAATTCGGAACAAGCCATTAACCGCACAATTTTATTTCCTTTTTCAAAAAACACAGACAGCACTGTCTTTAAGCGAGTTTATAATTTGACTTATTCAAAGAACCTTAGTTTTCGGGAATTGAACAAAGCCATTGCCTTTAAAATTTTTATTTTGCCCAAGGATACGGTAAAAATTAATATTGCCTATATTCAAAAAGCAGTTAAAGAAAATGTGTACATATTAGAATCCACCCGACATTGGGGACAAGCACTTCAAAAAGCCCATTATTCATTAACATTTGCTCCGTCGGTTCAGATTGACAGCTTGTCTTTGAAACCGGATACCTTGATTAATCATGTTTATCATTGGACAAAAACAAATTTTTACCCCAATGAAAATTTTAAAGTATGGCTCAAATAAACTCAGCCCGGAATAATCTATGCTTCAAAACCGCTACAAGCATATATAAATCCTTACAGGCAAACAAAAAACATAAAAAATTTTGTCCCCAAGAGTACTGCATTTAACCCGAATTAAAAAGGCCTACAAAACAAGGCAAAAACAGAGAAAAATAAATCAACTATTATTTTTGTAAATATTAAATCTATCTATACTTTTGCATGTTGGTTTGCTTGATAGAATATTTTTATTCGGCATTTACCACTTACAAACAGTATATAAACAGATTTAATACGCATTGAGATATGAACAATTTATGGCAAAAAATTAAATCTTCATCTTACAATTTATTAAACCCTTTAATCGGTTTATTAGAAAAAACGGGCATTAGCCCTAATCAAATTACAACATTCGGATTTTTACTCAATATTGGGGCAACTGTAATATTAATCGTAGGAGCAGAACAAGCAGAAAAAAACAACTATCATTACCTTACATGGTTTGGCATTGTTTTGTTGTTTGCCGGCGTATTTGACATGCTTGACGGTCAATTGGCTCGCAGATTAGATAAAATGACTAAATTTGGCGCATTATTCGATTCGACCATTGACAGATACAGCGAATTAATAATGTTTTTTGGCATTTCATATTATCTTGTATCATATCACTATTTATTAAGTTCGGTTTTTGCATTTATTGCAATGATTGGCTCTGTAATGGTAAGTTATGTAAGAGCAAGAGCTGAAAGTTTAAATGTAGAATGTAAGGTTGGCTTAATGCAACGCCCCGAAAGAATTTTAACAATAGGCATTTCTGCAATTTTATATGGTGTAATTACCCATTTTACCGGGAATTTCAGGATTGAACTCGGGCTTTTAAACGTCCCTTTGTTTGAGAATATTGCAATTTTTTCAATACCAATATTTATAATGGCTATATTAACAAATATGACAGCGATAAAGCGTTTATTACACTGCCGAGATTCAATGAAGGAAATTGAAAGTCGGAAAACAGAAAAGGGCTGAATGTAGCAGAGGAAGTTTTGCGTACTTTCTTTTAACATAAAAACAGACATCAAATTAAAAGACCCGGAGTTCAAAAACAAATAAAACACGAGTCTATTTATTTTTAATAAATTACAAACAGATGATAAACATAAGTTTTATCTCATAAATTTTAATTTTAAAGTTATGGTAACAAATAAAGCAATTAAGCCGGCTAATGGCAAATTAGGAATTTTAACTCCGGGCATAGGAGCAGTATCAACAACTTTTATGGCAGGCGTAATAGCCTCGCAAAAAGGATTGGGTTTGCCCATAGGTTCAATAAGTATGATGGGACGTATCAGATTAGGAAAGCGTACAGAAGACAGAAAGCCTTTAGTTAAAGATTTTGTTCCATTGGCTTCCTTAGACAATTTAGTATTCGGAGGTTGGGATATAAGACCTTCCAGTGCCTACAAAGTTGCAAAAAAAGCAGGCGTATTAGACCGTGAACTATTAAAGCAAATAAAACCCGAGTTAAAACAAATAAAGCCCATGAAAGCTGTTTTTGACTCAAAATACGTGAAAAATTTAAAAGGCAGCTATGTAAAAGAAGAAGAGACCAAACTTGATTACGCCAAAGCATTAATGGCAGACATCAAGCTGTTTAAAGAAGAGAATAACTGCGACAGATTAGTTATGGTATGGTGTGGTTCAACAGAAGTATATATTAAAGCATCCGAAGTGCACCAAAGCATCGAAAAATTTGAAGAAGGCTTAAAAAACAACGACCCTGCAATATCCCCAAGCATGATATATGCCTATGCTGCAATAAAAAGCGGCGTGCCTTATGTAAACGGAGCACCCAATTTATCATGTGATATGCCGGCAATAGTAGAGCTTGCAAAAAAAGAAAATGTTGCCATAGCAGGAAAAGACTTTAAAACAGGGCAAACTTTAATGAAAACAATCTTAGCACCCGGATTTAAAACAAGATTATTGGGTATAGACGGTTGGTTCTCGACAAATATATTGGGCAACAGAGATGGTGTCGTATTAGATAATGCTGCCTCATTTAAAACCAAAGAAGTGTCAAAGCTGAGTGTTTTAGACAGTATATTTGGAACCGACGAGTATCCTGAATTATACAAAGATTTGTACCATAAAGTGCGGATTAATTACTATCCGCCCAAAGGAGACGACAAAGAAAGTTGGGATAATATCGATATTTTTGGTTGGCTTGGCTACAAAATGCAAGTTAAAGTAAACTTCTTGTGCAAAGATTCAATATTGGCAGCACCTGTTGTACTCGATTTGGCTTTGTTTATAGACTTAGCCCAACGAGCCGGAATGAAAGGCATACAAGAATGGTTGTCTTTTTATCTAAAATCGCCACAAACAAAAGAAGGTTTAAAACCAATTCACGATATATTTAAGCAAAAAATAAAAATGGAGAATACGTTGCGCCACATGATGGGGGAAGAGGTTATAACCCATTTAGGTTTAGATTACTACGAAGACGAAGAATAAAATATTAAATTATAAGCTAAACTGCAAAGACGCAATTAATTGCGTCTTTGCAGTTTAACCCGCATTATTCACCAAGTAATCTATTACGGTCAGCATCTACTTCAAAATAAGACACTTTGTTTGATAAGCCTCATTCACCATATCAAAGGATAT
>PDWI01004607.1_pt1 | contig 18602 bp, 27 predicted proteins | sample 1430891 | NCBI WGS metagenome assembly PDWI01 (sample SAMN01162508, study PRJNA174530) | Oral metagenome, whole genome shotgun sequencing project. | biome: Marine environment; feature: Marine mammal; material: Swab sample of the gingival sulcus; isolation source: swab sample of gingival sulcus...
CGCCAACAGATTTTCGCTTAAAAACAAAGTCCAATACAGAAGTTAAGATTTTGACCCCGTAGAGTTCCTCAAAGTTTTCATCAATACTTTTTAACTCTATAAGACAAAGCAGTAGTACAACAAAAGTGCTGAGTGAAAAATTTTCATAACTTACATTAACACCCATATTTTCCATTATTACTTCAAGTGTTACAAAAGCAATAATAAATATAACATAGTCTGTAATCTTTGAAACTGTTCTACGTAACCCCTCGCTTTGTATATTACGGTAAGTATGTTCACTTTTTAATACAATGCCTTTTTCTTTTTCTTTTTTAATGAATTTCTTAATTCCAAATCGAACATCCAACAAGATAAGAATAATCAGCCCTATTACAGGAAATAACACTTTTAACAATATAGACAAAACTATTGCAACTACACCCCATAACACCTTCCATAGCTGAAAGTCTGTACTGTAAAACAGCATGACTTTTTTTATATGTATTCCTGTATTCATACCCAGTTATAAATAAATCACAAGCAAAAGGATTACTACACAAATAGGGTTTACCAAAAATGCTTTAATATTATGAAACTTGCTTTTGTCGTACCTCTCTCTTTTGTCGATACTTTCGTATTCGTCCATTTGCAGCTTGGTCAAATTACGAGGCAGTTTCCCCATTCGTATACCGTTTCCCCAAAACCATTTTTGTTCACGGTCAAGCTCGTTCCATTTCACTGGTTTTGCTTTTAGGTAGACGATAATAACACTCCACAAAACAAGTGTTACGCCCAACATTACCCACGTAAATAAGTCTGGTGTTGGATAGCTCTCACTATTTATCAAAGCATAACCCAATAATAATAGCATTGGCACTACCACATTAGCAGCTCTCACAAAAGCAAACTCTTTTCCAAATAGCCTTACCCGGTAGGATAAGGCTAAATATTTAACAATCAACTTTCTCATAACTAAAACAAACTTTTCCACTCCGAACCGTTGTAGCACTTTAATTTATTATCGCTACTATCAAAGTAAATAGTACCTTTTTTGGGAGCTTTGGGCTGTGGCATTGGTTTTAATTTCAGGACCCCATTTAAATCCATATTGCCACTTCGATAGACAACTATGGCATTTGAGCGATTATAATCATCTTTACCATTTCCTATGGTAAATAGACGGTCGCCAAGATCTTTCCATTCATAATTATAATTAACACTGATTACAGGAGCATTGTAAGACCCTACAACTACTTCTCTATATGCGTTGGTTTTCAATCCATAACCTATGGTCGTAGAATATTGCCCCTTAGGTGTATTGCAATGACCAATAATATTCATACTGCTGCCTTTAGGCTTATTACTTGTGCCTACTACAAAATTACCTGCATATCCTGAGCTGTTACCCATGCCTATTACATAGCAATTATCTCCAAAAACGTCATTGTCAAAACCTACATTAAAGCTATAATTCCCAGCTATACCATTGGTAGAATATGAATTATAATATCCTAAATCTACAGAACTGTCGCCTACCTTGGCAATAGAATTGTCATTACTATAACTTAATACATACCCTGTCTTATTATTTTTAGTAACCTGCACCAATCCGGCAAGCCCCATTGGTTTATTTATCAAGTCGTTATAATCTTTATCCCAAGCTGTGAATTTTGGGTCTGTCTCCTCAATGTTTAAAAAAAGATTTTCTATACGAGTAAGTTTGTTCTGCAGCCCTTGCACATTACTAATACCAAGATTATTTATAGCTTCTTTATTTGCATTTATTTTTGCTATTAGAGGCTGTAATTCTTCTGCATTAGAATTCCCCTCTTTTACTTTATCTGCCAACTCTTTTAAGGCTTCCGCTAAGTCGGCTGCCGTCCCCTCATAAGAACCTTTTGCTAATTTTTTCGCTAACTCATCTTTTAGTTTAGTTAAATCAACCTTTGGAAATTTCTTGGATATTAAATTACCTTTACTATCTGTGCCGATAGTTTCGGAATTTTTAAGCCTTGTCACTTGCAACTTATCAGTTACCACCTTACGTTGTGCTGTTGTTACTGTAAAAGAGGCAAACAGCAATGCCACTACTAAAAATAAATACTTTTTCATTTTTTTTACTTATCTAATTGTTATTAACTCAAATTCAGTCTCTTGTTGCGTCTCGATAATCAGGCACACTGTCTTAGCATATCCAATAGAAAATGTTTCATTCTCTTTTGATGTTTTTGCATTTCCAAGCTCGGCACCTTCTACCGCTTTGAAAGTTGCTACTACGCTTTTGTCTTTTACGCCAATGGTAATAATTCTTTCGCCATTTCTAAATGGAACATACACTGGCTTTTTACCATCACTTTTTACAGTGGTAATTTCACTTTTTGCTACTCTTCTTTTCATTTTTTTTATTTTTGATTGTTAATAATTTATCTCACATATATAATTGGGGTGATGCTCACTGTCATATCGGCTTGTAGCCACACTTCAGATGCTTCGAGTAAACCAATTTGCAAAATACCACTACCATTACTTGTAATTTCGCCAAGATTACCCATTTCAGCTTCTGAACTACCTACTTTTACTATGGCAGTTCCTTTTACCTCAAAGGCAAATAGTAATGCGTTTTTAGGCAATCTATAAACAAATGGCGTATTTGTCTCTACTGTGAAAGCGGGAGCGTCTTTCAATCCTGTAATAGGTCCTACTGAGGGCACACTCCCTGTACAAAAAACTCCTAACATCTTACTATCTTTTATGTTTAGCTACTGCATATACGGTTAATAATACAGAGGTAACGCCTATTCCTATCATTACCATATCTTTATTTTTTTTCAGCCAACAAAGCAAAGGGCATTTTTTATGCTCCGGACGCACAATAACTTCGGGTAATACTTGAGTATCAAGCATCATTTGTATTGTTTTACCTAAATTTTTTGCTTTGGTTTTTACCGTTTTGAACCCAACAAAGGAAACTTCAATATCATCATTAGGGTCCGCCTCTAATGCGAAAACTCCGTTGCTGTCGCTTATATCCCCACTGTTTTTGGTGGCATTAAAAATATGAGCAGACGGAATACCCTCACCCATATCATCAACTATTTTTCCTGTCACTCTCATAATATCTTTGTCTTTTAAAGTTTGTACTATTTGAGGGGTTTGCTTTACACGGCATTTTCGATGCTCAATTACACCTATTTGTATATCTTCTGCCGTATAAACATTCTTGCCTAAATCTCTATTAAAAGGAATTCCCATCACTATATGTTTTAGCATATCTTTATTTTTTATATTAAAATCCAAATCCTGCCTCGGCTACCCACTTTTTTACAATTGGATAACAAATATCATCTTCTGATATTTCTTCTTTTAGCCAATACACTAAATGTCTGTCAGAGCTTAGTTTTTTATCTAACCAATCGCTGGCACCAAAATCTCCATAAGGACGCAAACCAAATTCTTTGTAAATCATTAAGAAGTCAGCTTTGTTTTGGATTTTCTCAAAAATCATCTTAATACGTTCCTCATCAGTACCAAACCCCTCCATTGCATCATATAGCCCTTGTGCCATTCTTCTAGCTTCTGTTTGGGACAGTGTTGCTTTCAATATTTCCTGTTGTATGACAGCATCAGAAATAATCGCATCTCGTTTAGTAAGAAAATCTTTTGCCTCCCCTGCCGTACCTGTAATGCCATTAATGATTTTTTTACCTGCAAAATAGACTGCAACAACACCACTTACCATTAAAAGAATAGGTAAGGTAGTCATCGCAATGCTGCTAACTTTTGCTACAGTTTCAGTATTATTTATTCTCTGAGTTTTCCTTACGGGTGTTTTTCTTGCTGCCATTTCTCATTTTTATTTTAAGTATGATTTTAATATTGAAAATTGAAGAGTGCTTGTGAAAAAACTTAAAGCCTTTGGTATTTTACTCAATTCTACAACTCTCTTTAAAATCACAATATCCAACTTTGCCAATTCCTCTAAACATTCTCTCTTTTCTTTCTCCATACTACACCTTTAATATTTTTTTTATTGCATTTACAAGTTCTACACTATAATTATTTACAATTAGCGTTAATAATGCTGCTTGTTCTTCCGTGCAGTCCTCTGTACCCATATAAGCGATAAGCTGTTGTTTTATAGCACTTATATTGCTTGGCATTCCTAAACCTGCACTTTTAGGGGCTACATATTGCTGGAAAATCCCTGCTAATGCCGGTAATGCCTGTTGAAAGCCGTCTGTTTCAAATAAACTTTTACGGTCTAGGCGGTCTCTTTCTAGTTCTAAATCACTCCGCTCTTTTGCCGTGTCATATTTGATTTTTAACGATGCGTATTCTTCTTCCTTAATTCTCAACTTGCTCTTTGTGTCTAAAAGCTCCTCTTGAATTCTTTTGAGTTCACGCTCCAAGTCGCTGTATCTACTTTCTTTCACTTTAGCAGCCAACCAATCTGCGTGCGGAACTGGCGTATATCCTAAACCAATATTTGTGTTAGTAGGAGGCTGTTGCATAAACTGTGGTGTTATGGTTGTTTCTTGCATAGTTTCATTTATTGGCGTGTCTTCTTTCTTTTTGATGTTTACGGTTAGTTTTTTGATAGTGTGATATGTAAACTTCCCAACACTCCCATAAGTTTTTCGTAATAAAATCTGCACTTTTTCACTAAAACCATAGATTGGTAACTGTTGCAAAAGTTCACGTATAGAACCGTATTGATTTTGAATATCAGAAAGAGAAAACGCATAACGCATTGCGTCAGCTTGTTGCTTACGCAATTTTTGAGAACCGCAAGAAATTGTAATTACATTACTTGGGCTTTCGCTTAAAAAATTCTCTATATCTCTAATCAATTCGTTCATATTACTAGCATCTTACGTATTGTTCCTCTACCTCTACTATGTATCGGGCAAATACTTTTTTTTCTTTATTTTCCTCTTTGAATTTCAATTTGAAATCTGTATTTACAAGAGCAAGATTTGATTCTAGGCAAAATATTTCGCCTGGTTTCACTTCTTGTTTTGTTGCATCATCAATGATAAGGGTAGCATTTCCGGCATTGTATAGTGTTAAATTTCTAATCCCTAAACCACCCGAAAGCTGCTTAAAATTAAGGGAGGTGTTTTTTTTAATGACTGAACTTGCTAATCTTCCTTTCATTGCTACTCTTTTATTTCAATGATAAATACCATTTGAGCGATAAAAGACTCAGTAAGGTTTTCAGCTGCATTTACATCTACCATAAATTGGTTATTTTCAGTCGGAAAATTCAACTGTTTTACACCTTGAAAATACCCACCGCCTTTGTGTGTGTAATCTCTAAAATCAGTTCTACTAATAACATCGCTACCTTGTGCGTTCTGAACACCTACCTCTATTAATTGTTTTGGGTTACTTTCAGAAATTGGCAAAATATAAGCCCCTAAACAACGCCCTTTAGGTAATGTTACGGCTTCTGAAAAACTTGCCTCGTTTTCTTTGATAACGATATTTGATTTTGCATAAATAATACTGCTTTCCATATCTAATGTATTTTTTTATGTTTTAAAATGAAGACCGCAACCGCTTAGCTGCGGTCTTCTTTCAAAAAAAACTAACCTGAAACTATCGCTTAGAATATGTTTCAAATCCTTTCAACAACACACGCACATAAGGGGCTTTCCCCTCAGGAGTATTCATTTTTGAACCAGTTGGGAAGTCGATAAACATCTCAACTTCATGTTCCGGCTCTAACAATGCAAATGCCCCTAGATTACGGTAGTAGTTGTCACTATTCTTTGCATTTTGAATTGCTGAAATAGGCAACTTTACAATAACCTCATTCTTTTGACGAATTACAAGCATTGCATTTTCCAACTGTGCAGGAAAAGCTTCGTCATTGTAAGACACATTATAAGGTTTTGTAGTACCAGTAGCTGCTCCAAATTGCACTGTTACATCGCTAATTGCGAATGCTCTGCCTTTTTGCAGTCTGTTACCGTCAAAATTGGTAACACCTTTTTCTTGCACGGTGCTACCTCCTAGCAAATGCTGTGAGCCTCCTGCAGAGATTACTCCTTGCACATACAATTCTGATGGTGTTGGTTTCATTTTACCAATTTCCCAACCAAAATTTTTACGCTCGTTTTGCTCCTCCAAGAATGTTGCAACTTTTACAAACGGTTCTTCGTTACTCAAATAATTCATAATTTTTTTCTTTTTTTTGTCGATTAATTAAACTTTTTACTCTTTTTTTTCTAGTTGCAGTTTATTTTTTAGACAGCTGCAAATGTTTCTCTGTCTTCCCCTCCCGCTAAAAACTCACGATGTTCCGGCAAGAGTTCATACTCGTCATACTCTCTATGAGAATAATAGCCCAATCCGTTTGCCTCATTGGCATAGATTATAATTGGTTCGTTTCCAGGGCAACCCAAAGCCTTTTGTGCTGTTTCATTACCCTCAATACTTTTACCCGCCACAGCCTTGATTAAATATCCAGCCTGTGTGGCACTCGCTCCTAATGCTACATTCTGTACCATTTTGTTTTTTACTGCTCCCGCCAACAACAATGGAGCTACCATAAGTAGTCCGTGTTTTAGCGTTTCATTTTTCAACGGGATTGCACCCGCTCCGATGCGACTTGCTATCGCACCTACTACCATACCGCCCACGGCGATGGTTGCATTTTTTACTTGATTTTTGTTGAATTTCATATTAAACTCCTTTTAATAATTATTTATTTCTTTTTCTTGGTCGCAATCAAATACAACAAGCCACTCAAAACCACGACACCAACACCCACTCCTACATAAAGTGCTGTATTATTTTTAGGGGTTGGTTTCTGATTATTTTGCATCATCATTTGCATCAACTGTAACATTTGCTCATTGCTTTTTCCTTGTGCTTCAGCTTGTTTCTTCAGCTCTTCTCTCACATCTATTTGCTGCCCTGTTGTAGGATTTTGAATAAAAACAGGCTGATTTCCTTTTAAGGCTGCAATAATATTAGCTCCTGCATTTCCCATTTTTACAATGGAATTTAATACATCGCCAATATTTGAACCTGACCAAAACCCTCCACCTTTATTTGTTGATGTTGTGCCTGGTGTTGTAGTAGTGGTATTTCGCACCACTGGTGCTACAATTCCACCATCGCCCGGAATAACTATAGGGTCAGTAGGTTTGCTTAAACCTAACCCGTTGATTTGTAATAATGGTTCACTCATTTTATTTATTTTTTATTTGTTTGTTTTTTTATAATTGCTGCAGTTATTATTACAACTGCTATTCCTGCTGCGATTAGTAAGGTTGTACGGTCTTTTTTGCGTGGCGTATTATCAATATATTGGTTCATTATCATTGTTCGCATAAAAGAGTCATTCTCTTTTTTTCGCCTCATTTCCTCTTCTAAGCGTTTTTTTTCTAAAGCAATTTCTTCGGGCGTTGTCTGTACTATTGTAGTGCCTCCACCATTCGGATTTTGCGGTACGTTATTATTGTCTGCTATGGCTTTTGATATTTTTATCTTGCCATATATGCTTGAGCTTTTATCGACCACATCCAAGCCTACGTATATCCATTTTACTATATTAGAAAACGCCATTTTTGTTTTACAATTCTACCTTTTGTTTAGTCGTTTTTTTTGCCTCCTTTTCCGAAGAGCTTAAAAACCAAATTCCTAAAGCACACACACCTGCCCATATCCAAAATTTAGATTTCTTTTTCTCGGGCGAAGTAGTCTCTTTTTCTGTATTAGGAGGAATTATTAACACCTTAGGTTTTTCTTCCTCATTTTTTATAGATACATCATTGGGCGGAATTATTGGCACTTTCGGTTTTGCTGTATTTGTTATTCCTCCGCCGGAAGTTATAACATCTGGTGCAGGTGTTAATACTGCCGGGAGTTTTGTTTTTTCACTTTCTTCCATTGGTTTTACAGCTGTTTTTTTGGGGGGTGCTGTTGTGGGTGTAGCAGTTTCTTTCTTTGGCTTATTATCACTCTTTCTCTTAGGCACTTTCAAAATAGCATCTAACACAGCAGGATTAACGTGTCTTGATTTTACAAAAGATTTAAAGAAATTAATATTCTCGGTTGTTAATTTTTTTGTAGTGTTTTGATAATAAACAGTCCAAAACAAAACCGCTTCATTAGGCTTTATGACATCAATTGCGACGGCTTCTATTATTTTTCTAAGAACCTCCCAAGGTTCTTTTTTTGAATTCTTCAGAAACTCTATAAATAATGGAGCCTGTGAACTCTCAACTAAATCATCTAAGCCAAACAAACCTATAAAACGTGCCGGGTATCGAATACCTACATTTAACTGGCTCATAAACAAGTTAAAATCACGAGTTGTAGGCTGTTTTATATTTGAGATTTTACCGTAAATAAACAACGCTTGTTCAGGCGTTAAACGTTTACCGTCAATGTATAGTAACAGTTTTTGCAAAATGGTTAGTGTGTCAAGACCTTGCATTTCTTTAATGAACGGCAAAAATCTATTACTACCCTTAAAAGAATTAAACAAAGTTACTCTTTGCTTCTTTTCTTCCTCTATAAATTTATTTACATACCTTTCGGGTATGTTGTTTTCAAGAGCATATTTCGCAACTATATCCCAAATAGCATTAGTAATAAATTCAATATTTTTGCGTTGCTTGAAATATTTTAGCCCCTCTTTCTCTGTAATCCATTCATTTTTAACCAAGAAAATAATAAATTTTACTATTTCATAGCCTTTTTTTCTATTAATAAGAGCAATTAGGCCAGGCTTAGAAAGTGCGGCGATAAGTGCAAATTCAGCATCTTTTCTGTCGTCTATTTTTTTATGATAATCCCCTGTGAATTTTGTTTTTTCCAAACGCTTCATAAGATTGTCATATTGACTAATAGTAATAGAGAAATTATCTACAATAGAACGTATTGAACTTCCAATGTTGCCGACTTTTCCTTTGTCTTGAGCATCAAATAGGCTCACAATTTGGCTATAACCGCTTTTACTATCTCTGTGTATTGATCTCATATTATTTTTCATTTTTTTTATGCTTCAATATATACACTGCAAGAACTGCAATCACCATATACATCAGCATCTTTTTCTTACTATTAGGTGTGTGTGAAGTGTTTTTATACTTTGGTTTTTCACTATTATTTGTCTCTTTTTTTTCTCTCACTACAACCCCTCCTGCATTTTTTATAAAAAATTCTTTCTGTAAAAAATCAATGAAATTTTTTAATTTTGGATTTTTAGCCAGTCGGGCTTTTAGGTTTTTATACTCGATTTCACGAGGTTGTTTAGCAAGTTTTTCCCAAATAATTAAAAGTGTACTTTTTGTTAATTCATTTTTTTCATACTTTTCATATAAAAGTGTGACTATAAAATATAAATCCTTTTTATTCAGAATTTTAACAATCTTTTCTATTATAACATCTCTCTTTAATACTTCTCGGACAGAAAAAATTTTATTAGGATCCTCAGTTTTTTTCAAAATCAGAAAAAAGTTAGAAAGGTCCTTGTTATCTTGTCCTTTTGTAGGAGGTTGAAGTATAGGTTCTTTCGGCATTTTGGGTTCCTGAGGCTCTTTATCTTTGGGGGCTTCGGGCTTTTGAGGTTCCGTTGGCTTCTGCTTTTGTGGAAAATCTAATTTTGGGTTGTTTGGATTTTCAGGCACTTTAGGAATTTCCGGCTTTGGCTCCTTCGGTTTTACAGGCTTGAGCTCATCTACCGGGTTGATAGGTTTAGGGGATGGAAAATAAGGATTATTAGAACGGTCCTTTACTGGTGTTCTAATATCTTCTATATCTCCTGCTATTCCTAAATATTTAATAATACTCATTTTTTTCTACTTTATTAATATGTACGCTATCAAGGCAGTACCGCCAAGCAGTATTAAAGTTTCTTCTTCGTCCATTCCTAAAAAAGAGCCGTTCTTTTTTTGCCGTATTTGTGCAGCTTCTTTTTCTTTTCTCATTCGCTCCATCTGCTCTCGATTCATTTCCATACGCTTTTTTTCCTCAATACGGTCCTTTATGGTTTTTATTTCACTTTTCAGCAGTATAATCTGTTTGTCTAACACATCTATTTTGGACCGCAAAAGCGGCAAATATTCTTTATGCCTACGTTGTAAGTATTCGTATCTTTCTTTAGCTTCGCCTAGCAACCTTTCTGCTTCTGCTAATCGTCTTTCTGCTTTTGCACCCTCTCTGTCAGCATCTCTACACCACGCTCCTAAACCTTGCACCTCTGCCATTTGCTGAGTTTGTTGCTTCTCTTTTTCTAAGCGTTTTATTTCTTGTTGTTTTGCTTTCAATAAGTGTTCATATCGGAATATTTCATTTTGTTGTGGTGAATTTTTCAAGTCGTTATACAAACGTTCGTACTCTTTGCGTTTTGCATTGGCAGTACGAGCAGCTGCATTTGCACGGTCTCGCACATCAAGACCTTTGCACCAATGCCCTAAACCGTATATCATGATTGAATTACTCATTGCCTATAAATTCTAGTAACGCAAAAGAACCTAATCCTATAAGCCCTACTTGTAGGAGTTGTTCCTCTTGGTCGTATCGTTCAACAATTGCAATATTCTTTCTATGTTCAGCTCTTTTTGCTTGTTCTACCTCGAATTGGTGTTGTAGTTTTTTTTGAAATTCGGCATTTGCCAAAATATTTGCGTTCTTTTTTATGGTTGCGTCTCTTTTTAACGCCTTTTTGTATTCTGTATCATACTTCAAGTAAATACGGTAAAGTTTTGCTTGATAATCTTTTTCAAAATCGTGACGCTCCCAACTGTTTAGCAATAAATTGTCTCGTAATTCCTTTATTTTCTCAACAATAGGAGCAACTTCATTTTTGTATTTGTTTGCAACAGAGGCATTATAAGTTTCTGTTAAATAAAAAACATTGTCTTGTAACCATTTTTCGGGAGCATACTCGTATGGACAAATAGGTTTTATCGGGTTTTCTTCAAACTCGGTAATTTTTATCTGTAAATACTTTGCTTCTATCGGGTCTTTTGTGTTTTGCACCACGAAATAAAGCGTGCGTTCCTTTGTAGAAGCTATTGGGTAATATTCCGTATAGCTAAATTGATTAGTAGCTTTGAAATCTCGCCACAAATTATCAATGCTTTGTTTTACGCCTACAATCATATCGTACGGACTTCTCAAAGAAGCCTTACTGCAATCATCGCCGTTGTGATTTTCAACCTCGTGTAAATAATGTGCAACGCCCAAGTGTACTTCTTTAAATAAAAAGTTGAAGCGATGCTGTATTTCTACGTGGTTTTTATAACGCAAAGCAGTATTCAAGTCATTCAAGAGGTCCTGCATCTTTGGAATGAATTTCTTTTCAATATCCTCTTTTATGAATTTGTGGTAATAGTAGGACGTATCGCAAGGGTCGTACACAAATGTAAGATACAAACTTACGAGCAACGCAATAGCTGCAGCTACCACCCCAATAATAGGAACTGCCAAAGAACCGGCTGCTGCAGTTCCAGCTGCTGCCGCTGCTGATGCTGCCGAAGTTGCTCCTACTAAGTTCCCAACAGCATAGACAAGAGTTACACCCTCGCCTACGAGCTGTCCTGTCTGTCCAGAAGTTATGCCTAATCCTGTTGCGTCTTGATAAATGGCGTATTTCTTACCATTAATAATAAGGTGTTTGCCTTGTATTGCAAAGCGTACAGGTTCATTCAAAGCATACAGTGATTGTATATGCACTCGCAATGCCTCTAAGTCCTTATTTTGAGGCTGTGCAGCTTGTAAAGCTGTAATGATATTTTCTAAATTTCGCTTTCCTTGCTCTCTTGCTTTTTGCTTTTTTGTTGCGTTTTTGGGAGTCTGCACAACTAAGCCTAAACCTGTTTGCCCTACCGGCACATCATCTTTTTGTAAAAAACTTACTTCTTTTTGGGTAGGCGGTACAGTACCGTCTATGACGTAATAACCATTAGAAAAGTCCTTACCATTCTTTGGTACTACTATATAGACGTGAGTATAAACATCGGGAGATACAGAACTTTGCTTTATCCGTCTAAAATAATGCGGAATTTTCAAGTTTTGTAAAATGGTCGAGCCAAAAATACTGTAACTTTTACAGTCCGTACCCTCTACTCGGTTTGCCCAAGTAGAGGCAGGGCTGCGTAGGTTTTGATTATAACCGTCTAATTTGTACTGGATATGATTGTATAAAAAGCTATGTATGTTTTGGCACGTTTCAGCAAGGCTGCGTCCTTTCAGTTTTGGAGCTAATCTATTTGTTTGTTTGGCGTGTTTGGTTGCCCAAAATACCATATTATCAATCGCAGATTTTGTATTGCCTTTTGCTAATGGCGAAAAATCCCCTGTTGCAGCAGGAATAAGTTTGTCGTATTTTCTTCCGTCTGCAAGGGGTCTGTATAATTGTGTATTTATATCGCCTGTACTCATCTGCGTAAAAATCATCTTTACGCAAAACTATATTTTAGGCTAATTCGTTGGGCAGTTTAGGGTAGTTACGGGCAGTTACGGGCAGTTACGGGCATAAAAAAACGCAACTTTTTAGGATTGCGTTAATTGTTTGCCTATTCTTAGTTCTTTGAGTTTCATACTATTTGTCCGTGTTTAATTACAAAATATATTTTTCCTCTTTCTGCTCCCCACTGTTCCAGCCCCTCATCTAATTCAATTGATAAATGATGTAGCTTTACTCTTTTGTCTGTGTCCGTTTTTTTAGGATAGCCTAATGTAACGAGGTTTGTATTAAATTGTTTGAATTTGACAAGACCTAATGCGAGAAACTCCTCTAAAGCACTTGCGTTTGATTTAAAGCCCTTTTTTTTGTACTTATCAAAACCTCTCTTCCACGTTTTTTGAGGTATTCTGTCTCCATTGGTCGCAGTTAATAATCTTGCACACCAATAGGGTGTAACTTCCCGATAATCTTCGGGTTTGATTTCTTCTTTGGTCATTTTAAACCATTTCTTTTTTAGTGGTAAATGTAGGGTGTCCATTTTTACATTGTGTTTTTTAATTCCCGGAAACGTAATTCCATTTCCTCGCTTAATTTGTAGCCCTCCGGTAGTCCATATCTGTCAATAAATAGCAAACTTTCTTTTATTGAAATGTTTTTGCACCGATTACTTACGTTCGGTCTCGTTTCTCGTATAATATCATTGATAAAATCACGAATACTTTTCTCAGAAAATTGCGTTAAATACAGTTGCATTAACTTTTTTTTAGTGCTGATATGGTGTAGGGTTTTCATATTGCGTTACTGTTTATTTGTGCGTTTGTATTGTGCTATAAGCTCGTCTGTTTTGGTAGAATAAAATTGAATTACTCTTGTAAAGTTATATTCCGCTCTGTTTTCATATCTTCGCATCATTCCGTTAATAATAAAATCATCGTCTTTATGATTTTGCTTCGTTGGGGAATACCACGTTACGTTTTTGTGTCCATTCTCTGTTAAAGCTACCATTTTTATACGGCTTATGTCTTTGTTTGCTAGTCCCATTGGTTTAGTTTTTATGTTTATTTTTTTTTCTTGACTTCTTCCTTGCTTTGTTCTTATTTTTTCTCTTTTTTTTCTGATTTTTTTGAAAGTTTTTGATGCTTCCCAATTCTATTTTTTACATTTATATCGTAGTGAGAAAATTCCTCCGTTATGTTTTTTAGCTCTAAAAATTCTATTTCTTTACACATTGGTCTGTTTTTTTATGTGATTAAATTTGTCATCATATCGCTGATATGCTCTACATACTCCGGGTATTTACTGCTTACGAAGTGGTAAAGTTCTGTAATGGTGCATTTGTCGGCTATGTATTTTTTAATTTCAAGAGTAACCGCCTTGTGAGCATTTATTTTGTCCTTGCGTAGTTGTGATTTTCGTTCTGCAGAATGTTTCCGTACGTCACGTTCTTGCGTATATTTCAGATGCTTTTGCCAAGCCTTTTTAGTGTATTCAAATCCTCCCTCTTGGTTTGTAGTTCGTGTACGGTCAAAGTATTGAGATGGATAAAGAGGGTTGAAATCTTTGTGCCGTAAGAAGTATTTTCGGGCGTGTTCTATCCTCCAACGGTATTCCCCAAGTAGCTCGACCTGGTAATTTTTGTGCAGTGGTTTGTAGTGTAGTCCTACGAAGTAGCTGCTTTTCAGTAGTTTATAAGTATTCATCCACGTGCCTACTGTTGCGTTTTTGCCTTTCCAAATCTTGGCAGATTGTTTCAAAAATTCTTGTATTATGAGGTCATGGAAATCTTCACGACTTATAATTCCGCTGTATGCCTCACGGTCTAAAATTCTGATGTCCAAAGATTTGTAGTTATCGTAATTCCCTGCTGCCAAATCACGGCAAAACTGCGGGATAGGCTCAATTCTGGCAGTGAGCATTTGCGAAAGTTTGCCGATTTCGGGCGTTATTTTCCGTTTTCGAGTGGATTTTTGCTCTTTTTTCGGCAAACTTTGTTCAAATTTCGGGGGAGCCCCCCCCCTGGTTTTCCCAAATTCATCACATTGCCACCTGTGTTCTTGTAAAGTTTGTTCTTGTAGGTTTTTTGAGTCGTGAGCGATAGCGAACTCCTTATTTTCGCCCGACACTTCGGGCGTCAAACACTCATGAGCGGTAGCGAATTCCTTTCCTAGAGAATTGTTATCAACATTCTCTTTTATTTCTTTTTTATTTAAAAGTTCTTGTAGTTCATAGTATATATACGGAAGTTTTTTCCCACTGCCCCCTGTAAACGCTTGATTTTCAGTGGTCAAAATTTTTTGTGTTTTTTGGTCAAAAATGTAAAGAATTTCGGGGGCAATATCGAACGAAACACCCTTGATTGCCGATATAAAACGCCTATTAATGAGTATTCCCGCCTCTTCTAAGCGTTTGCAATGGTTACGTATGGTTTTGGTGCAATAATTCAGCACACCGATGCCGTTGCGTTGTGCATTGGCGATAACGGCACTGTTTATTATAACGCTGTCAATTTCCGTTTTTGCCTGTATTTTGAACTTTTGCAGCGCGGAGGTAGATTTTAACAATTGCAGCATATACACGTATAGTATTTGCCTAAATATAGCCTCAGATGAAGAGCGTATAGGTTGTATTTCTTCTAATCTAAAGGTCTTTTTATTCCAAAAATCGTTATGCTCTTTCGCCAACTCGTTGTATTCTTCTCTGCTGTACTTTTGGGAGCGATACCACACTTGCGTACCGTTTACGCTTCGCCAATTTCCGTGCGTTCTCATAAACAAGTAGCGGGAGTCAGCCTCTATTTTGCTTTCCGGTTCTTCTTGGATAAAATCGTTGTATTTTTGGATTGCCTTGTTTATTTCCGCTATGTGTCTGTTGTAGTTGTCTACAAAAAGACGGTAAGCGTCCATTGTGAGGCGTGTTGCCTTTGTGTTTATGCTTGGATAAATGGCTTTTACAACCTTTGGGGTGGATATTTCAGCTGCTTTTGCGTTAGTTGTGGCAGCTTGTTGAAATTGCATTGGTACTATTTCTGCAATTTTTTGAACATTCCCACTTCTTTTCTGTATTCTCATTTGCGTTTTGTTTTTTCAGGGATTAAAAGAAAACCTTAGAATAGTGGGCTGTTCAGTTCCCACTATTCTTTGGGTTCTCAAAAACGCAAGAATATCACTCTTGCCCCCTGCTTCTTTATTTCTTTCTATACACTATTGTCGGCTTTTTCAGTATGCCTCTTTTTAATATTTCATTTCTAAAGTGTAGCGATAGTTTTGTGTCTTCGTCAATTTCTTGCGGACGGCTGATACGATGCAGCACCTCCCCGATAAGACCGTGAAGCCTTTCAAGTTCCCCTACAGGTAGGGTGGTGGTTATTTTTAATACATCATCTGCCGTCATTATTTTTTTGTAATTTCAGTTTTTTTTATATCTTTGTACTGTGGTTTTTTATGCCCTGCTTTGTCGTACCACACATTCCGCAACACGCAAAATATTTCGTTGTAAGTCTGTGCGTTTTTGGTTGCACTTTCCGGCAAGAACTTCTCTTACGTAACTTTCTGAGCAACCGCACCGGGTGGCAATTGTTTTTATATTGCCTTTGGCAACTTCTATTCTTTGACGTGGAGTGCTACTTGCGTTCATCTTGCTAAAAATATTTACTGTTTTGCTTTACGTATGGTAATACGTCTATGTATCTTAAGCCCATTATGGGGCAGTAGTAAAATCGTATCATTTTGCGTATTTTTTAAGAAAAAAAGAGGGGTAAACACTATGAAAAAAAACAATATTAATTGACCTGTAAATAACAAAAACACCCCTCTTTTTCTTTCATTTTTTTTTATTTATTAAATTTTATGTTTATTGTTTTTTTTCACTCTGTTACATTCACAAGGTCATCTACTTTTTTGCCCGATATTTCAGAAAGGGCGTACAGCACTCTGTACAGCGTAAGGTTTTCGTGCTTTGCTTTTACCCAACGGTATAAGCAAGGGTATTGAATGTCTGTGCGTACGGCAATACGTGCTAATGACTTGCTGTCATTCAGTATCTTATAGGCTAATGCTGTTAATTCGATTTTCATATTAGTTTTTTTTCTATATTTGTAAATTAATTTTGTAAAACAATTCTATTTTAGAGTTTTGTCTCTGCAAACATATAGAGAATTCTCTAATATACAAAATATTTTTAGAGTATCTTCTAAGTAATTATTGTAAAAAAAACACGTAAAGGCTTAATAATGAGCGTAAAAGAAAGATTGAAAAAATTTATAAAAAGTCAAGGAATGACAATTTCTGGCTTTGAAAAGATTATTGGGGTCTCAAATGGCTATGTCAATAGCATCTCAAAAGGCATAGGTGGGGAGGTCTTATTAAGTGTGTTAGAGAAAACTCCGAATTTGAATGTCGAATGGTTGCTAACCGGAAAGGGAAATATGTTGCGTACGCAAGAAAAGACAAGTATCGTAAATACGGCTACAAATGGCGGAAGCAACGTAAGCATACAAGGTAGTGAAAATACAAGAGTAGGGGAGCAAAACTCCGAACTGTTGGAAATCATAAAAGAACAAAGCAAACAACTAAACGAGAAAGATAAACAAATTGAAAAACTATTAAATTTATTAGGAAAATGAAAAAACTTTTAACAGTAGTATTCCTGCTGTTTTTTTGTATCTACACCTATGGAAGCAGTACAGATTTTATTAAGGCAAGGGCAACTATGGAAGTTGAATATTCAGACACCTTTGACGAAACTATATACCCGTCCTATATTTATACTGCAACAGAAATTACACGCAGTACAGGTCAAAAAAAAGCAACTCTTTTCTTTGGCTTAAATATCAACACAAACAAACAAGGAAATTATAAAATAGTTGTTAAAGAAAATATCCTAACAGATGAAACTGTTTTAAATATTTCCCTAAACAAAGGACAAAACGAAGTTCCTCTTTATTTGAATTGGAAACTTAACGACTTTATTTATCTTAGAAAACCCGGTTTTGCTACTTTTAACGTAAAGCTTATCGACAATGATACAGACCAAGAGATTACTAATGCATCTAAACTGCTAGGTTATAGGAGCACAAACGAGTGTGTTTATGGCTTAATGTTTGGCAATGTTTTTAGCTCTACGGGACAATTTTTTCTTGCTTATGTAAATGAGGATAAAACAGAACTAATAGACCCGTTTTTATCTGCTGCGAGGGATAATTTCAATAAAAAATTAGGTAGAAATAATGCATTTAAACTGACTGGTTGGCAGGGCTATCAAGGCGGCAGTTTAGCAGTTTCACAGCAAATACTTGCTATTGTTCAAGAATTGAATAGGCGAGGTTTCTCTTATAGCAGCATTACAACTTCAAGCAATTTCTCTAAAAAAGTTGCTAGTCAATACGTTAGATTTATTGATGAATCAATGTTTTATACAGAGGCTAATTGTGCCGATGGTACAGTTTTACTTGCTAGTATTTTGACAAAAATAGGCATAAAGTGTGCTTTGGTTATTGTTCCGGGGCATATGTATTTAGCATATAAAGCATCTCCTGACACCTCGTATTACACAACACTTGAAACAACTGCAATAGGAAATGATATGAGTAATCCGGAAACCTATACAAAAGGGTTATATGCTAATAATGAAGAATTTAATCGGCTTTTTTTTAAAACAAAAAAATTTCAAGAAAATAAAGCATATCAACTTATACCCGTAAAACACTGGCGACAATACGTAAAACCAATTCAGTAAAATAGAATATTTAACTGCATACAGATATTAAGATTTAACGAAATTCCTAAAATTGACCCTCTGATTTTCAATCTGTTAAAAATGGTTGAAAATTTTGGTAATTCTGTTAATCAGAGGGTCCTTGGTTCAAGTCCAAGAGGGGGAGCATCAGAAACTCCGCTTACATTTTGTAGGTGGAGTTTTTTGTTACTAGTATCGAATAATTTATAATTCAGCTCTTTTTACACAAGCAATTTATACCCTTTCCCGTGTACATTTATGATTTCAACTCCCTCTTCTTCTTTCAAATGCTTGCGTAACTTTGTAATGTATACATCCATACTTCTAGCATTGAAGTAATTATCATCATTCCAAATGGCTTTCAAAGCAATATTTCGCTCCATTACTTTGTTTACATTTATGGCAAGCATTTTTAACAATTCAGACTCTTTTGTCGTGAGTTTCACAATTTCGCCAT
>PDWI01005444.1_pt1 | contig 18601 bp, 18 predicted proteins | sample 1430891 | NCBI WGS metagenome assembly PDWI01 (sample SAMN01162508, study PRJNA174530) | Oral metagenome, whole genome shotgun sequencing project. | biome: Marine environment; feature: Marine mammal; material: Swab sample of the gingival sulcus; isolation source: swab sample of gingival sulcus...
TTAAAGGAAAACCCGATGCTACTTTTCCGTATGATTTGAATGCTCTAAAATCTAAAAATGGTAATATTAACATACTAAAATCAACGCCTTATGGTAATAGTTTAACTACAGATTTTGCTATAGCAGCCATTAAAGGAGAAGGTCTGGGGAAAGATGAATATACAGATGTATTGGCACTCAGTTATTCCTGTACCGATTATGTTGGCCATAATTTTGGCGTAAGCTCTAAAGAAATTGAAGATACGTATTTAAGGTTAGATTTAGACCTACAAAGGCTTTTTAAATTTTTGGACGAACAAGTCGGTATAGGTGAATATACGGTATTTTTAACCGCAGATCATGGTGCAGTGGAAGTACCCCAATTTTTAATGGATAACCGTGTTCCTGCCGGATATTTTAATGGTAAAGAATTTAAAGAAAAGGTGGAAAATTTTGTAACCAAACGTTTTGGAGAAAACATAATTGAAGATATAAGTAACGAACAAATATTCTTAGATCATAAGAAATTAAAATCACTGAAATTATTTCCCAAAAAAGTGCAGCAAATCTTGGTGGATGAAATTATTAATTACAAACATATTAATAAGGCCTATACGGCTTCTGCCATGAGTTCTTCGTATTTTGACAGTGAAATAGAAGCACTGTTGCAACGCGGTTATAATCAGAAACGCTCCGGAGACGTATTGTTTGTATTAAATCCGGCTACTATTTCTTATCGTAGGACAGGTTCTACTCATGGTTCATACATGAATTATGATACCCATGTACCATTTTTATTATATGGAGCTGGGATACGTAAGGGCAGTTCTTATGAGTATGTGAAAATTATTGATATAGCCCCAACTATTTCGGCATTATTGGGAATAAGTTTTCCTAATGCTACCTTTGGCCAAGTGCGTTCAGAAGCATTTTCAAGGTAAAACAAAAGTTTTTATCAGGAGAAAGCCTATTGTAGCAATTTATTCTGTTCGTGTATTTTTATTTCCATTATGGTGGCAATGGACAATGCTCGTGTTTTGGCCATTTCTGCTTTCTGACCTGTAAAATTCTCATCTATGGTGGTATGAAAAAGGTGTAGCCATCTCTTAAAATGTTGTTTTTCAAAAGGTTCTTTCCTGTTTAAAAGTAAATGCGGACGCATGGCATTGCCTTTATAGTCAGTGGCCTGAAAGAGAATACCATTCCAAAAATCGGTAACCGTATCGATGTGTTCTGTCAGATGATTTTTGGCTACAATGTCTTCAAAAAAGTGTTTTACTACACAATCTGCCAACAACTTATCGTAGAATAGGGTAATGATTAAATGAATGTCTTTTCTGTTTTGGATATCAGTCATCATATATGTTTTTTATAATAATTTATATACTACTCCATTTTTCATTACAAAGGTTATATGCTCCATTGTAGAGATGTCTTTTGCCGGATTTTTATCGGTGGCAACAATATCTGCGTAGTATCCTGCTTTAATTTGGCCTAACTGTTTGTCCATATCCAATACCTTGGCGGCAATAGTTGTAGCCGTTTGAATGGTTTCTATAACAGGCATTCCGGCTTCGGCCATATAGGCAAATTCCTTGCCGTTTTCGCCATGGTTAAATACGCCGGCATCCGTTCCAAAGGCAATAGGTACACCTTTTTTATAGGCTTTTGTAAAGGTCTCTTGTATTTTTGGGCCAATAGCCAAAGCTTTGGGTACTACTGCGTCAGGGAAGTACCCTTTTATTTGTGCTTTTTCGGCTACGGCTTTACCGGCAGTTATAGTTGGTACATAGTAGGTGCCGTGTTCTTTCATTAAATTCATAGTTTTTTCGCTCATTAGTGTTCCGTGTTCTATGGTTCTTACACCTGCCATTACAGCCCTTTGCATGCCTTCATCACCATGAGCATGAGCAGCTACGTGCATTCCGTAATCGTTGGCTGTTTCTACAATGGCTTTTATCTCTTCTGTGGTAAATTGCGGATTTTGTCCGCTTTTTGCTACGCTGAGTACGCCACCGGTAGCTGTAATTTTAATCACGTCAGCTCCGTTTTTATAACGTTGCCTTACGGCTTTTTTTGCATCAGCTACACCGTTTACCACACCTTCTTTAGGTCCCGGGTCGCCTATGAGCAATTTATTTCTGCCATTGGTGGGGTCGGCATGGCCGCCGGTGGTAGCCAGAGATTTTTCGGCAGTAAAAATTCTGGGGCCTATAACTTTGCCGCTATTAATGGCATTGCGAAGGGATACGTTAACTCCGCTGCCACCCAAATCCCTTACCGTAGTAAAACCAGCCATCAGTGTCTTTTTGGCCATTACCTGGGCATTGTAGGCTATATCAGCTTCGTTGAGCACAAAACTTTCTAAATAACGTTTGGGATTCATTTCGCTTTCTATATGAACATGGAGGTCTATTAATCCCGGCATTACCGTTTTTGATTTTAAATCTATTACTTTATCCTTATGTCCTTTTGCAGGTAAATAGCCTTTTTCAACAGCCGTTATTTTATCACCATTTACAATTACGGTCATTTCTTTTAGTATTTTTCCGGTTGACGTATCAATCAATTCACCGCAATGCAAATAAGTGTTTTGTGCAGCTATTGATAGAGAAAAAAATAAGGCAAGAAATAGAGAAATATTTTTCATGTTTCTAAATTTTTATAATTGTCTGATAATAAATAAATTATATTTAAGGATGTATGTACCCACTACGTTTTAGCATTTTAATACTCATTTTATGATGTTATATTAAGTTAATGGATGCATTGTGAAACATCTTTGCAATAGCTTTATTGCAATGCAAATCATTATTGATTCATTAGCCACTAAAATTAGTAAATTTGATTAGATTTGCTATCTATTGTGAAAATATATATAATGAAGTCAAAAAGTATAGTAATAACAGGAGCGGGGAGGGGAATTGGTCTGGCATTGGTAAAATGGTTTATTAAAAAAAATCACAATATATTGGCTATTTCACGAAATGTTGAAGCATTACATGCACTAGCCGGCCACAAGCAAAATTTGTCTGTGCTTTCAAAAGACCTTACTATTGGCAGTGATTTAAAAAGTATTAAAGAGTGGATAAGTCAAAATTGGAATGGCATAGACATTCTCATTCATAATGCCGGATTTATAGTGAATAAACCTTTTATAGAGACAAGCAATGCCGAATTTGAAAAGGTTTATAAGGTAAATGTATTTGCAGTTGCAGAACTTACCAGATTGTTATACCCGTATCTAGTTAAAAACAGCCATGTCTTGGCTATCAGTAGTATGGGTGGAGTACAAGGCAGTGTAAAATTTCCGGGGCTGTCTGCTTATAGCTCTTCTAAGGGAGCCGTTATAACCCTTATGGAACTGTTGGCAGAAGAATTTAAAGAAGAACAAATATCGTGTAATGTTCTGGCACTGGGAGCCGTTCAAACGGAGATGCTGGCTAAGGCATTCCCGGGGTATAAAGCACCTAACAGTCCGGAAGAAATAGCAGAGTTTATTGGCGATTTTGCCCTTAACGGTCATCGTTTTTTTAATGGAAAATTATTGCCGGTATCTGCATCAACACCTTAATGATAAATGAGAAAAATTCTTTTGAAATACGTACCGGAACCTGCTGTGGATAGGGTGATTGATTTATTGCACAAGTATCCGTGTAAATTGAGAATAGTAAAAAACAGAAAAACCAAACACGGTGATTTTAAACAATTAAAAACAGGCCAGTATCAAATTACCATTAATAATGACCTAAACAAGTATCGATTTTTGCTTACTCTGGTACATGAAGTGGCACATTTAGTTACATATAAAGAAAATTCAATACAGGTAAAACCACACGGAAAAGAATGGAAACAAAATTTTAAAATTCTGATGATACCGTTTTTAGACCCTGAAATATATCCTGAAGAGCTTTTAAGGAATATTGCCAATTACCTTATTAATCCCAAAGCAAGTACAGATAGCGATGTAAATTTATCGCTAATATTAAAAAGTTACGACGAAAAAAACGGAAAATATTATATTTTTGAATTGGAAGATGAAGTTTTGTTTACATACGAAAACCGGACTTTTAAATTGGGCAAAAAACGCAGAACCAGATATGAATGTACCGAGGTAAAAACCAAAAAAAAATATCTTTTCCATCAAAATGCTGCAGTAGAAATTATAAAAAAATATGACTGATAAAAATTATTACGCATTAATTATGGCCGGCGGCATAGGCTCGCGATTTTGGCCTGTGAGTACCAAAAACCACCCTAAGCAATTCCATGATATGTTGGGTATTGGACAAACCCTGTTACAACTGACTTTTAACAGGTTGAGCAAACGCATTGCCAAAGAAAATATCATTATTGCGACCAATAAGCGGTATAAAAATCTGGTATTGGAGCAATTGCCGGAAATTAAAGAAGAGCAATTATTCTTAGAACCCGCCATGAGAAATACGGCTCCGTGTATTCTTTACACGGCATTAAAAATTAAAGAAAAGAACCGGGACGCGGTAATGATAGTAGCCCCTTCTGACCATTATATTGAAGATGAGAACCAATTTCTGCAAAATATAACCACTGCCTTTGAAGCCTGTAAAAAGCGAGATATTTTAATGACGCTAGGTATTCAGCCTACAGCACCCAATACCGGTTACGGTTATATTGAGTATAAAAAAGGGGCGGAAGAAATAAAAAAGGTAATTAAATTTACCGAAAAGCCCGATAAAGAAACGGCTCAGAAGTTTATAGCTGCCGGCAATTACCTGTGGAATGCCGGAATTTTTATATGGAGTGTAAAAAGTGTTGTAAGCAGTTTTAAAAAGGCCTTGCCAAAAATGTGCCATTTGTTCCAAAGCGGAAGTGCGTATTTTTACCAGCCGCAAGAAAATGAGTTTATAAATGAGCAATATCCAAAAGCAGAAAATATTTCTGTGGATTACGGTATCATGCAAAAAGCAGATAATATTTATACACTACCTGTTAATTTTGGGTGGAATGATTTGGGTACTTGGAATTCACTATACGAAAAATTAAAAAAAGAAAACGATAAAAATGTGGTGTTAAACAGTGAGTTACTGGCGGTTGATGCCACCGGTAATATGATTTGCAGTACTACCGGAAAGCATATAGTAGTTCAGGGATTAAATGATTTTATAATTGTGGAAAAAGAGAATGTCTTGCTCATTTGCCCCAAAAGCCAAGAACAAAATATAAAACAACTAACTGCCGGAGTAAAGGAGCAATTTGGCGATAAATTTATTTAAACACTAAATTCAACTCGTATGGAATCAACCAATAAAGAGAATGGCAGCCCGGAACCGGCGGACAATACCGAAAAGATTAAAGAAAAGAAAAAAGCGGTAAAGAAGGATGTTAAGGGCCTTTTAGGTGGTGTTAAAGGATTTTTAAATGAAATATTAAATATAAAAGTTGACACCAATAAGGAAGGCACGGTACAGGCCATAAAAGACAATATTTCCATGAAAGGCCATACCGCATGGATTTTGGTTTTTTCTATTCTTATTGCTTCTATAGGACTTAACGCTAATTCCACAGCGGTAGTTATTGGGGCCATGTTAATTTCACCGCTTATGGGGCCTATTCTGGGAGTAGGATTATCTATTGGCATAAACGATGTAGATACACTAAGGCGTTCTATGGTGAATCTGGCAGTAATGGTAGGCTTGAGTTTGCTTACATCCTTTTTATTTTTCCTGATACCACTTTTTGGCAATCCTACAACAGAAATTATGGCCAGAACCCGCCCCGATGTAAGAGATGTATTTATTGCTCTGGCCGGTGGTTTGGCACTAATTGTAGCCATGAGCAGGCCTCGGCCACAAACCAATACCATAGCCGGCGTAGCTATTGCTACTGCCCTTATGCCACCCTTGTGTACGGCAGGTTATGGCTTGGCTACCTGGCAACTTAACTATTTCTTCGGAGCCATGTTTTTATTTGCCATAAATACTATTTTTATTGCACTTTCCACTTTTTTAATTGTGAAGTATTTGCGGTTTCCCATGGTTAAATATATCAATTCGGCTAAACGAAAACGCATCGGGCAGTTTGCCTCTATTGTAGCTACCGTAATTTTAGCAGGAAGTATTTATTCTTTTTATCTGCTATTTAAAGAAAATAAATATCATCAGAGAGCGGAAACATTTATAGAGGAATTAAAGGAAGAAGGTATAGGTATTATCGGTAATAACAAAGAGAATATAGATTATCCCAATAAACGAATTATACTTCCGGTAATTGGCCATACCATTTCGGAAGGAGAAATGGGAGTTTGGAAAAAACGGCTTTTGGAATTAGGATTGGAAAATGTTGAGTTGATTATTCAGCAGAGAGATGACTCGCAAATGCAGGAGAAATTGGCTAACTTGGAAGATTTATATATCCAAAATCAGAAAATAATTACTTCCCGCGATGAGAGCATCAGAGAAAAAGAGGATAGAATACGTTTTTTGGAGACAGAATTGACCATACTTTTAAAAAATCAAATACCGTTTTATGATATTAGCCAAGAAGCAAAAATAAACTATGAAAATATGGATAAACTCAGCTATTCACACAGGGTAAATACCAATTTTAAGGAATTGGATTCCATAGATGTTTTTAGTGTGGTCTGGAAAGATGGAATAAGCCGTAGTGAAATTAAAAGCCAGGAGCAAAAATTGCAACAATGGCTAAAGTTTAGGACAAAATTAGATACACTGGTGGTAGAAACGGTTCAATAAATTATTTTATGCTTACAGATTCTCATACCCATTTATACTCAGAGCAATTTAATAATGACAGAGATGCTGTTATTAAAAGAGCCAATACGGCGGGCGTTCATCGTTTTTTTATTCCGGCTATAGATTCTTCTTACACTACTGCCATGTTTGACCTTGAAAACAGATATGACAACATGTTTCTAATGATGGGGCTACATCCTACGAGTGTTGGAGAAAATTATCTTGAAGAACTACAACACGTAAAAATGTGGATAGACAAACGAAAGTTTTATGCCATTGGTGAAATAGGGATAGACTTATACTGGGACAATACTTTTCTCACTCAGCAACAAGAAGCCTTTAAACAACAAATTGCTTGGGCCAAAGAGAAAAAATGGCCTGTTGTAATTCATTGCAGAAATTCTTTTGATGAAATTTTTGAAGTATTAGATGAAGTGGCAGATGATAATCTATATGGAATATTTCACTGTTTTACAGGAACTTATGAACAAGCCCAAAAAGCCCTTTCATTTAATATGAAACTGGGCATAGGTGGTGTAGTTACTTTTAAAAATGGCAAAATAGATCATTTTTTAAACAAAATAGACCCAAAGAATATTGTCTTAGAAACGGACTCGCCTTATCTGGCACCTGTTCCGTATAGGGGAAAACGCAATGAGAGTAGTTATCTTACTTTGATATTGGAAAAGTTGTCAATTATTTATAATTTAAAGCCTGAAAAATTAGCTGAAATAACCACCCAAAACACAAAAGATATTTTTGGAATTTGAAAGCGTTACATATTTAAAAATACCCATAGGCATGGCCAGAATTGTGGGTGATTCCGGTGGAATCTCATCTATAAATTTAATAGATGGCGAAGAAAATACTTCTACGGAAATCCCCCATGCGTTAAAAGACTGTGTACAACAATTACAGGAGTATTTCTATGAAGACAGAAAAAGCTTTAATCTCAAATTAAATCTTCAAGGCACGCCGTTTCAAATAGATGTTTGGAAGGCCTTACAGCAAATTCCTTACGGGAGTACTACTTCTTATCAGGCTCTAAGTGAGCAATTGGGAGATGTAAAAGCTATAAGAGCCGTAGCGGGAACCATAGCAAAAAATAAGTTTTTAGTTGTAGTTCCTTGCCATAGGGTAATTGGTTCTGACGGAGCTTTAACAGGATATTCTGCCGGAATATGGCGAAAACGCTGGCTGTTGGAACACGAAAATCCGCCGGAGCAGCAATCGTTGTTTTGATTTTTAATAAGACATTAATCCAGATTATTCATATGTTTAAATTTTGGTAATTATTTGATAATAAATAAATTATAAAAATAAAAATTGTCCTGTTTTTACATTTTCTCCATGAATATTCGGGTTTTAATTTTGTGCTTTTTTGCTGTATATGTTGCACAAGCACAAATTGACCAAACCGGTCTTATTTCAAAAGAAATTATTGTTAAGAATGATACTATACGCATTGATAGCATAAGTCTTAATCCGGCATATTTTAAACTTACCACCACTTTAGGAAAAGAGATAGACAGCAGTTTTTATGACATTGACTTCAGTACATCAGAATTAGTTTTAAAAAGACCTGTAAATGACACTATATTAGTATTTTATAAGTCTTTACCTAAATTTCTAACTAAAACATACAGGATTAACGATACTAAAAATATTGTACCGAGTACTACTGACATTTCCCGTTTGGTAAAAGCCAATACAGCCAAATCCAATCGTGTTTTTCAACCTTTTGAAGGATTACAGGTCAGTGGGAATATCATCAGGGGAATAACTACGGGTAACAATCAGGATGCAGTGGTAAATTCAAATTTAGATTTACAGATTTCTGGAAATATATCAGAAAATGTACAATTAAGAGCTTCTATCACAGACAATAACATTCCTATTCAGGAAAATGGCTATTCCCAGCAACTCAATGAATTTGACCGCGTATATATAGAGATGCTGGGTAACAACTGGAAAGTGGCCGGTGGCGACATCAATTTACAATCACAAAAAAATAAATATCTCAGTTTTACAAAAAAAGTGGCAGGTATTGCTGTTGAGGCAGGTTTTGACACTCCAGATGGAGAACTTGGGGTTACAGCCTCCGGAGCTTTAGTGAGCGGAAAATTTGCTGTAAACGAATTCAGAGGCATAGAAGGCAACCAGGGTCCATATAAAATTAACGGTACCCGGACGGAACAATACATCTTGCTGATTTCAGGTTCGGAACGAATTTACGTAAACGGCATACTATTAAAAAGAGGCGAAAATAATGACTATACCATTGATTATAACACTGCCGAAATAACTTTTAACCCCACTTATCCCATCACCGGAAATATGCGTATAAAAGCCGAGTATCAATTTGCCGATAGAAATTATACCCGTTTTGTAACTTTTAATGGTGCGGATTATACAGATGAAAAATTACAGATAGGAGTGCAGTTTTACAATGAAAATGATGCAAAAAATCAGCCATTGCAACAAGATTTAACCAATACACAAAAACAGATTATGGCCAATGCCGGCGATGACCGGTCAAAAATGGTGGTACCCGCCGTTTTAGCTGCTACTTATGAACCTGACAAAATTTTGTATAAAAAAACATTAATTGCCGGTGAAGAGATTTTTGTTTTTTCTACTGATGAAACGGATGAATTGTACAAAGTAACTTTTACTTATGTAGGCCAAAACAACGGAAACTACATTATTGCCAGTACTTTAGCTTCGGGGAGGGTATATGAGTATTCGCCACCGGTTAACGGCCAGCAAACCGGCAGTTACCGGCCGGTAATTCAGTTAAATGCCCCTGAAAAATTGCAAATTACTACCTTGCAGGCAACGTATCGGCCTACTGAAAGAACATTGATTAATACCCAATTGGCTTATAGTGTGAATGACCTTAATTTGTACTCAGGGTTATCGGATGATGACAATAGTGGTTTTGCAGGAGAAATACAATGGGAACAGCAGTGGTTAAATAAAAATTATAATTTATCATCACGGATACAATACGAACAAGTACATCGGAACTTTAGGACAGTAGAGCGGTTTAGAAATGTTGAATTTTCAAGAAATTGGAATTTAATTAGCCCGCAGGGGCATCAGCAAATGTTAACCGGAGCTCTAAAACTTGATAAAGACAGTATTTTACAAGCCACTTACACTTTAAGCCAACTAAAGTTTACAGAAAATTTTAACGGTATAAAGCACGATTTATTAGGAAAATACAATACCCAAAAAACACGATTGGGCTTGGATGGTAGCTTGTTAAAAAACAATAATCTTATAGACAATGCCAATTTTTCTCGTTTTAACCTTTACGCAGAACAGCATTTTTCCAATAAGTGGGTAGGGGCAAAATTGCATTATGAAAACAATACCATCCGCAATAAACAAACCGATTCACTATCGGCTTTAAGCCATAAATTTAAAGAGATAAAAACATATATGGGCATTGGAGATACTACTGCGGTTTTTGCGGAATGGGGCTATAATTATAGTATCACAGACAGTGTAAGGCACAATCAATTGCAACAAATGTACAGGGCACATACGTACTATGTTAACGGAAGGCCGATAGCCCAAAAAAATACTCAACTCAACCTGTTTGCAAATTACAGAACCATAAAAAGAACTTATGGAAATGATGAAGAATCATTTAATGCCAGAATTATTTTTGGTAAGCAAATGCTTAACAATGCCATTAGATTTAATACAACTTACGAAACAGGATTGGGAAATTTACCTAAGCAGGAATACAGTTATTTGCAGGTAGAACCCGGAATGGGTTATTATACCTGGATAGATTACAATGAAAATAACGTACAGGAATTAGACGAATTTGAAGTTGCTCTGTACCAAGACCAAGCCAATTATATCAGAATTTTATTACCCAGCATCCAATTTATAAAAGTCCACCGAAATAAACTCAGTAGCAGTTTAGATATCCATGCCGGCCAATGGCGGCAACACACCGGTTTTAAAAAAATATTATCTCATTTTTATAATCAGACTAACTTAATGATAGACAATAAGAAAGAGGGTTCTAATTTTATAAATAATATAAATGCATTTTCTGATTTTGACAAGGCTTTGGCATTAAATTTTCATTTTAAAAATACTTTATTTTTTAATAGGGGCAGGCAGTATTTTTCCACTTCTTATACTTATATCAAAGGGAAAAACAATGCACAATTTTCTATTAATAGCCAAAACCAGACTCAGGAAATTCATCAGTTGGATTTTAATCACAAAACAGGTAAGTTTTGGCTGTTTTCTGTATTGAACAGCTATGGCAATAACCGAAGTATTTCGGAACAGTTTATCAATAGGAATTATTTTATAAAACAATACAGTTTTCTGCCAAAAATATCTTATTTGTACAGTAATTTTTCTCGATTAGAACTATGGTATAACTACAAAAACAAACGCAACACTATTGGTAACTTAGAAACTTTAACAGTACATACTGTTGCCGCCAATTTAGTTTTTACCAAACAGCCTAATTATGCCGTTAATGCCAATTTTAATGCTATTTTTAATAATTTTAAAGGTAATTCCGGTGGGGCAGTAGGCTATCAGTTGTTAGAAGGATTACAGCCTGGCACTAATTTTACATGGAATTTACAGTTTAACAAACGCATTACGTCATATTTAGACCTTAATGTGAGTTATCTCGGTAGGAAAACACCAATGGCAAAAGCCGTACATACCGGATCTATTCAGTTAAGAGCAACTTTTTAAATCAAATGTAAACTTCAATGTGGAAAATTTCAAATCAAAAATTCCAAACGTAGTACATCGGTCATCGTATCTGCAGGAAGTGGTAGAACAGTAAAGTGTAATTTATAATTTTTTTTTGAGTCTCAATATTACATTCAGAAGTATGGCGAATGCTTTTATCAATGGCACCGAATCTGAAAAACAAACGGCAGGAGTAAAAAGGACCTTGAACATAAGGCTAATAGTTGTCCGACTTTTTACTTATTAATTTAAAATCAAAAGATTTCAATCGTCTTGTTAAGACAAATTTTTAAATTTGTAAGATGGATGTTTTAAATGTTTTTCCTGTTTTAAGTTCTGTCTTTGGGCTACTCTTGATTGTTTTTATATTATTTAGTAAATCCGGATTAGGGAAAAATAAAAAGATACGTTATGTCTTATCTTCTTTGTTATTAATATATGTGATTACCTCGTTAGACTATTACATTACCATCAATAATCAGATAAGCCCCACATATTCAGGATTAACTTACTTTTTATATCATCTTACAGGCTTGTTATTCTACTATTTCATAGTTCTATATACCAATTCTGCAATAAATTTAAGAAAGTGGATACCAATAGTTATTGGCTATACCATTCTTAGGATGGTAGTTTTTCTTCCTTTTGACCATTTCCAAAATATAAAGGAATTTGTGGCCTCTCTAGAAACATCTAATTATGGAATATTAGTGTTGACTGAATTTATAATTGTGAGTTTAATTAATATTTTTCTGATGGTTTCTGCTTATAAGAAATTGAAAAAAACGCCGTTGATAATTGAGTTGAGCGAAAGTCAAAAAATCCATTACAAGTGGATTAAAATTATTATAGTCGCAATTGTACTATTGCAAATTGTAGTGTTTGCAACTACTATTCTAGGAAGTCTTGATATTGGAAATTTTAATTATTATCTAAAATTTGAAACACTAATCTATGCTACGTTTTTCTTCATATTTGCATTTTCCATTATGCATTTTCCCATATTTGCCTATACAGGAAATTTTGAAGATTTATCCAATAATACTATCCAGAAATATGCAAAATCTTCTTTGTCAGATTCTTCAGAACTTTTTGAGCAAATAAAAGCCATCATAAAAGAAGAAAAACTGTATTTAGATTTCGATTTAAAATTGAACACAGTAGCTGAAAAATTAGATAATTCCATTCACCATATATCACAAGCTGTTAACCAAAATGCACAAATGAGTTTTCCTGATTTTGTCAACAGTTTCAGGATTGAGGAAGCCAAAAAGAAACTAATTGAACCTAAGCCCGATACAATTCTTGCTATTTCTTTGGATGTAGGATTTAATAGTAAGGCCGCATTTTATTCGGCTTTTAGGAAAAATACTAAAATGACCCCCACAGAATTTAAAAAACTTCACAATTCAGAGCGTTAGTGTAATACATTGATTACATACAGATTAAAACGCCCAAAGTGTCTTCCCGATAAATGAAGACACTTTTTTTTGTCCAACATTATAGGGAAAAGCAACTAAAAGAATGGCCCAAAATATATTTGCCCCAATTAAAAAAACATTATAAACAATTAAAAATGAAAAATTATGATAAATGTAGTTTTAAAAATAATTTTGGCTATGGTTCTATTATTGACAGGAACTTTTACAAGCAATGCACAATCCAATAACAATTTTGAATTCGGTATAAAAGCCGGGGGCAATCTTACTAATTTAAAAAATACCAACGGTAAGCATAAAATTGGATTAGTAGGTGGCATTTTCACAGAATATAGAATTTCTAAAAAATTCTCGGTTCGTTCAGAGGCTCTATTTTCTATGCAGGGTGCTAAGGGAAAAGGGAGTTTTGAAACTGTAAAGTTAAACTACATAAATGTGCTTCCAGGACTTGCTAAATTTCATCCAGTTGAAAGTATTAGAATAGAAGTAGGACCCTACGGCGGATTTCTATTCAGCAAAAAGGGTGGCAACTTGAATAAATCAGACTACCGAAAGATAGATTACGGAGCGACTCTAGGTATAGGATTTGGTATAACGGAAAACGTAGAGCTAGGAGCACGTTACTATTATGGGCTACGTGATATTACTAAAACAACTGGGGAAATTAAAAACAAAACAATACAAGTAGCTCTTTCTTATAGCTTTTAACAGCTTGTAAGAAGATATAGCATACCTGTTGTGCATTTAGATGAAAGATTTCGTATTCAATAGATTAATCAACAAGATAAATATTAATCTAACATAAATGCACAATAGGTATAGCTTATAAGTGATTGAACGACTTTTTGGTTACAAGTAATAAATTATATTGAAAATGCTAGAAAAAAGACAAAGAATAATAGGATATGATGTTGCTCGTGCACTGGCTGTATTTATTATGGTCTTTGTCAATTTTAATTTAGTATTAACCAGAGTGGATGATGAAGGTATATTAACGGGTATTTTAAATCTATTACAGGGCAAAGGAGCTACTCTTTTTGTAGTATTGGCTGGTGTTGGTATCTCACTAATGATTAAGGCCGGCTTAAAGAATGACAAAATAAAATTAAGAGAGAAAAGAAATGTATTATTGAAACGGGCTCTTTTCCTTTTTGTATTCGGGTTGATTTATATGCCTATATGGCCTGCTGATATTCTGCATTATTATGGATTTTATATTTCTATCGGTGCCTTATTGATGACAACACGTTCTGTAAATCTATGGATGATTATAGTTATTTTGATTCTGATTTATCCGTTTATTCTGGATTTTGTGGACTATGAAATGGGCTGGAATTGGAAAATCAATGAGTATATTGATTTTTGGACTTTTACCGGTTTTTTTCGCCGTTTATTCGTCAACGGTTTTCATCCTGTGGTGCCTTGGGTCGCTTTTGTGTTGGCTGGTATATGGCTCGGCAAACAAAATATGACCAACAAAAATATTAGAAACTTTATCCTATGGTTATCCCTAATCATATTCATTTTGGTTCAGGTGGGTTCTAATAAGCTTATAGACGTTGTAGTACTTTTAACCGATATGCAGGTTGAAGATGCCGCAGCAATCTACGGAACGAAACCTATGCCGCCAATGCCACTATTTATGATTTCAGGGATAAGCTGGTCTTTTGTGATAATTATTATTTGTATCTGGATGACAGAAAGAATAGATAGAAAAAATACATTAGGTTTTTTGGCAAAGACAGGTCAACTGGCATTTACCCATTATATTTTACATGTAGTTGTAGGTGTTTTAAGTGCATATCTAATTTTCGGGGAAAATAATTTAAGTACCCTAGCCACCTTTTTATATGCACTCTCTTTTTGCGTTGCTTTGATTGTATTTTCAGCCTTTTGGCGAAGAAAATTTACAAAAGGCCCTATTTCGATATTTATGAGGTCGATAACAGGGTGACATAATATTAACAAATAAAATAAAGATGGTAATAAGAAACAAAATAATGAAAAACAGTATTAAGATGATAACCTTTACATGTTTATTGATAATTACTATGAGTTGCAACTCATATTCACAGCAAAGTAAAAAAGATGTTTTAATAAATATGTGGCATATAGACACCTATATGTTTCAAGGTAAAAAGTATCCACCATCCAAAAAAGAAAAAAATGATTTTATTCAATTTAACAAGGATATGACTTTTGTTTCTAAATCAGAAGGCAAAGACGAAGAAGGAACTTTTATTTATAACACAAATGGAGCATATATAGAAATGATTGATAAACATGGAGGCAAATTAAAGGCTTATATCATTTCAATTACAAAGAAAAAATTAGTACTCAAGTTTGATATTGAAGAACTTAGGGAAGTAGAAGTGCATTTTAATGCTCGCATTTAATCAATGTTAGATGAAAAATTTGCCATCTATATTGGTGTTGTTTTTAGGCTATTCGGCTATTTTTTCTCAAACAAACATTGAATTAAAAACCGTTCCGTTTGAGATTCAATATCAAAACTTTTATATAGAAAATGTCTTTGATGACAGACCAGTGAAACATCTGGGAATTGTGAAAGATATTTCTGGAAATGAATTGAACTTTCAGTTAAAAGATGGGGCTTCTGTAGCGATAAAGAAATTTATGGATGTTGTTCTGGATAAATCAGATGAAAGAATTCCAATTACGATTAGAATCAAGGCGTTGGAAATTAAACAAGTTCAAACCAGTATCGATGAAATAACAGCACGGGTTTATATCCGATTGGCTTTTTTTAGTGAAGATGGACTGACCAAAGGAGAGTTATTTAATATCAGTCATAATGAAGATCAAAATTTTTCTTTGTTTAATTCGACAGAAATAGTTGAAACCCACGAAAAAAGAATTCGGTCGGCATTGGAGTATTGTATACAAAGTTTCGTTAATACCCCTAGTGTTATAGCTAAAGGTATTACTATGGGAAATACCGAGAACACCAAATTACATTTTACCAAGAGCAGATCCTCAATAGGGACTAATGTTCCTTTGAGTAGGTGGTTTAACCTGTTGACATTCAAAAAGACATTAGACAAACATCATCATGGGTGGGAAGTTGGTTATACTGGCTTTGCGGATAGTGATAAAGATTTTATTATTCCATTTGAAATATCTTATGGACAATATAGAGTCAAAACGGATCTGGTAAAGGAAAGGGGTTATAGTTCTATTGATACCTATGCTTTTGGTGGTGGGTTTAATGGCTTATTCAAAATGATACCTGGAGTTTATATCAATATAGGGCTGAATATACCCATAGGTATTGAAGTGCTAAGGGATTTGGAATACAAAAAACTACATAACTTTCTAGTTGGTATAGGAGCTAACCAAGGAATAAAAATTATTCCATGGAAAGAATTTGGAATCGTTATTGGAGCAGTTATCTTTCAACAGTTACAGACTTCTAAAGTGTATAAAAGAAATTTTGGATTTGAATTTGAATTGGGTATTAACTTTTAGGTAAATTTTGGGAGTGTAAATTAAAATATGTCTGTTTGTTTTCCCTTTTTTACCAACAGTTTATAAAACAAGTGCAATATAAAATTAATAGAAGACTTAGGAAGAACTTAAATTTTAAGAGACCTAAAGACTTACTTTATCAAAGTGTTGCATTTGTTTGTTGAATCTACCCCCTGATTTTTTAGCCCTTTAGTCTTTCCATTTCTTTAAAAAAACGTATATTTGCACGCTTAAAAATAAACAAATAAACATTTTTATTATGAATCATTACGAAACTCAGGTAAAGGAAACAGCCAAAAAGTTTGAAGATTACTTGGTTACTAATGGGGCTAAAATGTTACACAAAGAAGATTGGGGCTTAAAAAAACTGGCTTACCCAATCCAAAAGAAGAATACAGGTTTTTATCATCTGTTTGAATTTAAAGCTCCCGGTAAGGTGATTGCTCCTTTTGAATTAGAATTTAGAAGAGACGACAGCGTTATGCGGTATTTGACCGTAAAGTTAGACAAGCATGCTGCCGCTTGGGCAGAAAAGCGAAAAGAAAGAATTAAAGCATCTAAAAATTAAACCATGGCATCTATTGAACAACAAGCAAAAAGTGGTAGTAAAGCAGATATTCGGTATCTGACACCGCTAAATATTGAAACTCAGAAAAAAGAAAAATATTGTCGTTTTAAAAAGAACGGAATAAAGTATATAGATTACAAAGACCCTGATTTTTTAATGTATCTGGTAAACGAACAAGGTAAAATTTTACCGAGGCGTTTAACCGGAACTTCACTAAAGTATCAGCGAAAAGTATCGCAAGCTATAAAGCGAGCCAGACACTTGGCACTATTGCCTTATGTAACAGATATGTTAAAATAATTAAAACCGGAACTATTATGGAACTTATATTAAAAAAAGACGTAGAAAACCTTGGTTTTGTGGATGATATAGTAACTGTAAGAAATGGTTACGGTAGAAATTATTTAATCCCTAAAGGTTATGCCGTTATGGCTACACCTTCTGCAAAGAAAATGCTAGCCGAGACACTAAAACAAAGAGCTTTTAAAGAAGAAAGCGTTATTAAAGAAGCCAAAACTAAGGCAACAGAATTACAGGAAGTAGAGTTGAAAATTACTGCTAAAGCAGGTAAAGATGATAAACTCTTTGGCTCTGTAAGTAATGCGGATGTATCCGAAGCACTGGCAAAAGCAGGTGTGGAAGTAGATAAGAAATACATCAGTGTTTACGGTGGCCTTATAAAAAGGGTAGGCCCTTACGAAGCCCAAATTAGACTGCATAGAGAGGTAGTGGTAGAATTTCCTTTTGAAGTCATTCCAGAAGTACAAGCTTAGTACTACACTCTTTTAAGATAGATTTATTTTAAATAAAATCAACCGCAATGGCACTGTTATTGCGGTTTTTTTGTCTATAAATACAGGTTGTTGCCATCAACAAATAATTTGAAATTTTTATATGAAATACAGCCAACTCACAAAGGAACAATTTGAAAGTTTACATAAAGAATTTGCTACATTTTTGGCAACCCAGCAGATTGACGTTGCCGAATGGGATTACATAAAGCGGGAAAAACCAAAATTAGCCGAAGAAGAACTCAATCTGTTTAGTGATTTGGTGTGGGAGAAAGTACTTAGTAGGGCCAACTATTTAGAGCATTTTTCCAAAAAACACCTCAATTTATTTAAATGCAACCAGAAAGAAATAGCAAGAATAGTGGTTGAAGTAAAAAAAGAGAATTTTAGTTTTTTTAACGATGATGATTATAGATGGTTTATAAATAATACGGTGGATAAAGACATAACCTTTTTTAAAGGCAGAAAACCTTTTACCAAGGAAAGAAATATAGAATTGTTTGATCTAATTAAAAAAGGTGCCGTTATCTCTGATGATAAATTATATGAGAGCATCTATAAATTAATATCGTAATTTTAACCTTAACTTAATACTAGGTTAATTCCGTCCTGATCATTTTTACAAAGTTGCCGTAATCCGCAATTACATCTATGTTTTTAAGCATTTCCATTTTCTATTTGTTCATTATGCATAACGGATGGCAATATGCGGAGGCCGGGTTTTCGAAGCTCCAACTTATCAAACCGTTGCAATTTTTAGTAAATGCATAGAACTTAAATTTACCCACATCGCCCGGCTTACGTATATTGCATGTTAACAGCTGGCATTCATGACGGTGTTATTTTTTTTCATTATCC
>PDWI01010492.1_pt1 | contig 18595 bp, 15 predicted proteins | sample 1430891 | NCBI WGS metagenome assembly PDWI01 (sample SAMN01162508, study PRJNA174530) | Oral metagenome, whole genome shotgun sequencing project. | biome: Marine environment; feature: Marine mammal; material: Swab sample of the gingival sulcus; isolation source: swab sample of gingival sulcus...
GCCACAACAGGACATCACCGCGCTGATGATCCGGCTCGCCAGGGAGGGCAAGCGGGTGTTGCGGCTGAAGGGGGGCGATCCGTTCATCTTCGGGCGGGGCGGCGAGGAGTTGGAGGACGTGGCGGCCGCAGGCATTCCCGTTGTCGTCGTGCCGGGGATCACCGCCGCCGCCGGGTGTGGCGCATCGGCGGGCATCCCGCTGACCCACCGTGCCCATGCGCAAAGCGTTGTCTTCGTGACGGCCCACGGCAAGGACGGGCTGCTCCCGCACGACTGGCCCCGGCTGGCCCGCCCCGACCAGACAGCCGTGGTCTACATGGGCCTGCGTTTCGTCGCGGAAATCGCCGCCGCCGCAATGGCGCAGGGGGTCGAGCCTTCCCGCCCCGTTGCCGTCATCGACAACGGAACCCGCACCACGCAGCGCGTCATCACCGGCACGCTGGCGGACATCGGCGAGAAGGTCGCCGCGGCACATCTCAAAGGCCCCGCGCTGATCGTCATCGGCTCTGTTGTTGCAATGCGCGAAACACTGGCCTTCGACGGCACGGCGCGCGTGGCACAATTCGGGATGGAGCTGGGCGCGCGCGAAGGGCTTTGACCAGGCCGCGCCCTTTGTCATGATATTGTTACACCCGTAACCTAGGCGACCTCCATGCCAGCGAATGAGGAAAATCCATGACACGTATCGCGATCAACGGCCTTGGCCGGATTTCGTCCATGACGACGAGAGCGTCACGATCAACGGCAAGCGCATGGCGGTGCGGGGCGTGTGGTCGATCGAGGAATTGCCGCTGGCGGAGATGGGCATCGACATGGTGATCGACTGCACCGGCGCCTTCAAGACAAACGAAAAGCTGGCGCCTTACTACGCGGCGGGCGTGAAGAAGGTGGTCGTCTCGGCGCCGGTGAAGGAGGAGAACGCGGCGAACATCGTTTACGGCATCAACCACGACATCTACGACGACCACGCGCTCGTCACCGCCGCCTCCTGCACCACCAACTGCATCGCGCCGGTGGTGAAGGTCATTCACGAAGGATTGGGCATCCGGCATGGCTCCATCACCACGATCCACGACGTGACCAACACGCAGACCATCGTCGACCGCCCCGCGAAAGACATGCGCCGTGCCCGCTCCGCGCTGAACTCGCTGATCCCGACGACGACCGGCTCGGCCAAGGCGATCACGCAGATCTTCCCGGAGTTGACGGGGCGTCTGAACGGACATGCCGTCCGCGTACCGCTGCTGAACGCTTCGCTCACCGATTGCGTGTTCGAACTTGAACGCGAGACCACGGCGGAGGAGGTCAACGGGTTGCTGAAAACCGCCGCCGAAGGGCCGCTCAAGGGCATTCTCGGCTACGAGGAACGTCCGCTTGTCTCGGCCGATTACGTCAACGATTCGCGCTCGTCGATCATCGACGCGCTGTCGACGATGGTGGTGAACGGCACGCAACTGAAACTCTACGCTTGGTATGACAACGAATGGGGCTACGCCTGCCGTCTGGCCGATGTCGCCCGAATGGTCGCGGCTTCGATCTGATGCCCGCGCGGCACCGTCCCGAAGGTCTGACCGCCTATATCGCCGTTACCGCCGCCTACTGGGCCTTCATGCTCAGTGACGGCGCGCTGCGGATGCTGGTGTTGTTGCACTTCAACCAGCTTGGCTTCTCGGCGATCACGCTGGCGTGGCTCTTCCTGCTCTACGAAGTCGCCGGAATCGTGACGAACCTCTCGGCGGGCTGGGTTGCGGCGCGGTTCGGGCTGACGACGACGCTCTATGTGGGTCTAACCCTGCAAATAGTGTCTCTTCTGGCGCTTTCGCAACTGGACCCATCCTGGGCGGTGGCGCTCTCGGTGCCCTTTGTCATGGTGGTGCAGGGGCTTTCGGGGGTGGCGAAAGACCTCGCGAAAATGTCGTCCAAATCGGCGGTGAAACTGCTGGCACCAGAGGGCGAAGGGGGACTGTTCCGCTGGGTGGCGGTGTTGACCGGCTCGAAGAACGCCGTGAAGGGCTTCGGCTTCTTCCTCGGCGCGGCGCTTCTGGCACTGGTCGGGTTCAAGGCGAGCGTGCTGGGCATGGCCGTTATCCTCGGCACGATCCTCGCGGGCGTCATGCTGTTCATGCCGGAGGGGCTGCCAAAAGGCTCTAAATCAGCCAAATTCTCGCATGTCTTCGCAACCGACCCCCGCATCAACAGGCTCTCACTCGCAAGGATGTTCCTGTTCGGCGCGCGCGACACATGGTTCGTCGTCGGCATCCCGATCTACTTCCACCACATCCTGTCCGACGGGACACCCGAGGGCGCGCGCATGGCGTTTTTCTTCGTTGGCGGATTCATGGCACTGTGGATCATCGCCTATGGCGCGGTGCAGGCTTTCGCGCCGAAGCTGCTGAAAGCCGGGACGCGCGGCACGGAAGAAATCACCGGCGACGCGATCAGGTGGGTCGGCATATTGACACTCATCCCCGCAGTGCTGGCGCTCGCAGCCTGTATTGGCGGGCCGTGGCTGACACCCGTCCTCGTCGCGGGACTGCTGGTGTTCGGCTTCGTTTTCGCGGTCAACTCATCCGTCCATTCCTACCTGATCCTCGCCTTCACGGGGAAGGAACGAGTCACGATGGATGTCGGGTTCTATTACATGTCGAACGCGGCGGGGCGGCTGTTGGGCACGCTGCTTTCCGGTGTGAGCTACCAGCTTGGCGGGCTGGCATTTTGCCTTGCCACGGCAGCCGTCATGGCGGGCCTGAGCTTCCTCGCGGCGCGACGTCTCGCCTGACCCCAGTCAAGCAAAAGGGCCGGCACCTTGCGAGGCGCCGGCCCTTTCCTTTGGCTTGGCCGATCAGAAGTTCAGCGAGAAGTCCCGGTGATGCGCCGTGCAGGCAGCCATCGCCAGCGCCTGGGCGCGGGTCAGCCGTTCCTGGCTGCGCGTGCCGAGTGTCGTGCGGATCGCGTCGAGATAGGCTTCAAGGCCGGGCACGAGCGCGCTGGCATCCTTGCGCCACGCCGCTTGCTCGGCGAAGACTTCCAGCGCCTTGGCGTAGTATTTCAACGCTTCCTCACGCTTGCCCTTGTCGAGCGCGCGACGGCCCTTCGACAGCGCCTTCTTCACGTCTCCTGCCCCTTCGACATCGCCAAAGAGCGATTCGAGCGCCTTGACCTGATCGACCGCCTCATCGCCCTCGCCCGTCTCGAAGACGGCGCGAATGTCGTTCAGCGGGGCTTCCAACGCATTGAAAGCGTCGTTGGCCTCAAGCACGGCAAGCACATCGGCGGGTTCGCTCCAGGCCTTGTCGGCAGAACGGCGCCAAGCGCTACGGGCCTTGTCCTCGGCTTGGGTCAGCGCACGGAAGGTGGCATTGACCGTGTCCCAATCCGCCGGGATCTGCGCGCGCAAGGCGGCGATTTCCGCCTCGGATGCACCATGCGCCTCGGCAACGCGGATCTGCTTCTCGATGCTGCGCACATGGGTCAGTTGCGGTCGGTAGTCTACCGCGGCCGCTTCGACAATATCAGCCGCTTCGAACGCCGCCGCCAGCCCGACAATCGCCGCGTCTGCCGCTTTCAGACCGCTTGTGACATCCTTCGCCATGCTGCGCGGCAGGGCGGAGAGGTCGAGCAGTTTGGCCGCAGAAATCGCGTCGGTGACAGTGCTGGACCGCGCCAGTTCGGTCGCGGTGTAGTCGTCGAGACAGATTTGCAGCTTCGGGTTACGCGGCGGCGGGCTGGTTTCAGCCAGGAAGCTGACGCGGTTCGGCAGGTAGTTCACCAGCGGCGGGTAAAGACCGACGATACCAAGTGCGAGCAGTTGCAGCGCAATGAACGGGATCACACCCTTGTAGATCTGCACCGTCTTCACGATCACCGGCGCCACGCCGCGCAGGTAGAACAGCGCGAAGCCGAAGGGCGGTGTCAGGAAGCTGGTCTGCATGTTGAGGCCGATCATCACGCCGAGCCAGACGGCGGTGATGTTGGCGCCCGGGTCGGCCAGCAGGATCGGGGCGACAATCGGCACCACGACCACGGCAATCTCGATGAAGTCGAGGAAGAAACCGAGCAGGAAGATCACCGACATGACGATGATGAACTGTGTCCAGAAGCCGCCCGGCAGCGACACGAGGAACTCGCGCACCAGATCTTCGCCCCCGAAGGCGCGGAAGGCGGCGGTGAGCATCGCGGCGCCAAGCAGGATGATGAAGACGAGCGAGGTGGTCTTCGCGGTTTCCAGCATGACCGCCTGGAGCGTGTTGTCGAGTTTGAGCGCGCGAATGCCCGACCAGAGCAGCGACAACATCAAGAGGATCGTTCCCAACGCACCCAGCGCGATGCCTATCTTGTCGGCACTGTTGTCGATCGCCTTCACGTTCATCTCGAAGAACGAAAGCGCCACGGCAATGACGCCAAGCCCCGCAAGCCCGATGAAGGCCGGGATGTAGAGTGCGCGCGTGTCCTTGTCGGGCAGGCGGTAGCCCGCCATGATCATCGCACCGGCAGCCCCGATGGCGCCCGCCTGGTTGACCGTCGCCACACCCGTGATGATCGAGCCGAGCACGAGGAAGATCAGTGCCAGCGGCGGAATGAGCGTCAGCGCGATGCGGCCCCAGAAGGCGAGATCATAGCGGCCATCGTAGCGTACGGCGGGAGCCGACTTGGGGCGCAGGATGGCGAAGACCAGGATGTAGAGCATGTAAAGCCCGACAAGCACGAGGCCCGGAATGAAGGCGCCGAGGAACATTTCGCCCGCGCTGGTTCCGGCCACATCGAAGACGGAGGGCATCGAAAGCTCGCCGGTCGCTTCCTTGTAGAACGCCTTGCGCAGCGACGACGCCTGGTCGGCGGCGGAGGCCAACTGGTCGGCGAGGATGATCAGCACGATGGACGGCGGGATGATCTGCCCCAACGTGCCCGACGCCGCGATGGTGCCGGTGGCGAGCGGTGTCGAGTACTTGTTGCGCAGCATGGCGGGGAGCGAGATCAGGCCCATCGCCACGACCGTCGCGCCGACGATTCCGGTGGTCGCGGCGAGGAGCGCGCCGACGAAGACAACCGAGATGCCAAGCCCGCCCGGAACCGGGCCGAAGAGTTGCGCCATCGCGACGAGCAGGTCTTCGGCGATCTTCGAGCGTTGCAGCATGATGCCCATGAAGATGAACAACGGGATGGCGATGAGCGTGTCGCGCTCCGCCTCCCAATAGACGCCGCGCAGGTTTGTCACCCCCGCCGAGAGCCATTGCTGCGACCCGCCGGAGTGGAAATAGGCGTCGGGGTTGCCGACCATGAGCCACCCTGCCCCGGCGGCAAGCAGGATCGTGATGATCGCTGAGCCGGGCAGTGCGAAGGCCACCGGGTAGCCGGAGCCGAGCGCGGTGGCCATGATGACAAGAAGGAGGAAAAGAAAGAAGAGTTCCATGGGTCGTCCTCAGTGCACTGCGTCGCCGGCAGGTGTGCGGTGGCCCGCTTCCCCGCGCTTGTCGGCGATGGCGTCGAAGTAGTAGCTGACGAACTGGATCAGCATGGTAATGGCGAAGAGACCGATGAAGGCCGCCATCTGGTATTTGACATACATCCCGAAGGGGCCAGACTGGCTGATCTCGAAGTTCTTCACCGGCGCGTTGATGATCGACTGCTTGCCGTTGAAGCTGATCAGGATGATGATCCACATCGTCGTCATCCCGAGCATGATCGTACCGATGGAGTTCATCATGCCTTTGTTGGCGCGACTCAGACCGGCGTAGACGATATCGACCCGCACATGGCCTTCCTCGAACAGCGTGTAGGCGGAGCTGAACAGGAACAGCGCGGCATACCAGTAGCGCACGAGGTCACCCATCAGGGCCTGTTCATAGGAAAACACGAAGCGCGAGATCACGATCAGCAGTTCGGCCACGACGATCAGAAGCGCCAGCCAGGGGAAGCCGAGCGTTTTGGAAAACAGGGCGATCACGAAGCCGAAGACGATCAGCGGCACATGGATCCACGGCCCGATGAATGTTGGCCGCTTGAGCCACGAATTCATGGACTCGCCGAGAATTTCGGTAATCCCTTCGACCCGCATGAAGGCCACGGCAGCATCCGTGAGGCCCACGAGGAAGATCGACCAGAAAAGCGCACGGATCAGGTAGAGGTTGAAGCTGTGGATGAGATGTGCGTCCCAGCGCAGCGAGCGGTCCTGGCTGTTGAGTACGACCACGAAAGCCGCGCCGATCGCAAGCGCGAAGACCAGCGCGTTCATCCAGGCAAGACCGCCTTCGGAAAGCCCGCGCAGGCCCGGCATGTCGAACCAGACGACAAGCACGTTGTTGAGCAGAAATGCGGCAAGGGTGGTCAGCATGATCCAGCCGAAAAGGCGGGTTACAACGGCTGGCCGACCGAGACGCGGGATTTCAGCAGGGGTGCTGGCATTGGCCATGTGGAGTCCCTTCAGACGAAAGCAGGGAAAACGGCGGGCCGTCCCGCCTTGGGAAAGGACGGGGCCGTAGCCCCGTCACGATGTTTGTGGCGTGTCCGCCGATCAGATGATGCCGAGCGCGCGGTTACGCTGGGCCAGGAACTGACCTTCGAACAGGGCGATGCCCTCACCGATCTCGCGCAGCTTGGCCTGGAAGTGATCGTCGATCTCGGTGGCAAGCGCCGAGTGGTCGCGGGTCTCTTCAAAGACATCCGCAGCGGCTTCGCCGAAGGCGTCCCAGACATCATCGTTGAACTCGCGCACTTCGACGCCCTGCTCATCGACGAGCTTCTTGAGATACTCGCCGTTGTTGGCCATGGTCTCGAAGTATTGGTTCGAGTTCTCTTCCAGCGCGGCGGCCGTGATGATTGCACGCTCGATCTCGCTCAGACCCGACCACCACGACTTGTTCAACGTCAGCGAAAGCTGCGCGCCCGGCTCGTGCATACCGCCGGTGTAGTAGTATTTCGCGGCTTCGTAGAACTTCATGAAGTAGTCGTTGTACGGGCCGACCCACTCGGTCGCGTCGATGGTGCCGGACACGAGGTTCTCGTAGATCTGGCCGCCGGGGACGGAGATCGACGAGGCGCCGAGCTTCGACATGACCTGGCCGCCAAGGCCCGGAATGCGCATCTTGAGGCCCTTGAGGTCGTCGGCGCTCTCGATTTCCTTGTTGAACCAGCCGCCGGCCTGGGTGCCGGTGTTGCCCGCCGGGAGACCCTTGAGGCCAAACTGATCCTGAACCTTGTCCCACAGCGCCATGCCGCCGCCGTAGAGGATCCAGGCGTTCAGCTCGGCAAAGCTCATGCCGAAGGGCACGGCGGTGAAATAGGCCAGCGAGGGGTGTTTGCCCGTCCAGTAGTAGTCGGCACCGATATAGGCGTTGGAGTTGCCGGAGGCGACTTCATCGAACACGTCAAGCGCGCCGACACGCTCACCGGCGGCGAAATACTCTGTCTTGATCGCACCTTCCGACAGTTCGGTGATGCGCGCGGCAAGGCGCTGAGCCGAAATACCGATGCCCGGGAAATCCCGCGGCCAGGTCGACACGATGGTCATGGTCTTGGCGTTGGTGCTGGCCACCGCCGGTGCTGCGAGGGCGGTTGCGGCCGTGCCAAGCGCGGCACCGGTCAAAAACTTACGGCGTTTCATTGAGTTCTCCTCCAAACTGTCGTCAATCGTCTTTTTATCCTGCGCAGGCCGATTAAGCCCATCGCAAGCTGTCGCCAACCCTAAGGGTCTGCGGGTAATTTTCAAACGGAATCTTTGTGCGGCACATTGCATCAAGTAAAAACCACGCTTCGCAAAGCACCGTTTCTTGCGTTCGGTTACAGGCCGATCCGTCACAGGAGCTTGTTGATCGCGCGTTGATTGCCCACGCTTTCGCCTCTATCAAGCCTGAAAACAGGAGCGGACTCATGGCCAACCATTTCCACAAGAACGACCTCCCCGACAGCCTGGACCTCGGGCCCATCGTGGCGATCGACACCGAAACCATGGGCCTGAACCCGCACCGCGACAGGCTCTGCGTCGTCCAGCTTTCGAGTGGCGACGGCGACGCGCATATCATCCAGATCGCCAAGGGCCAGACCGAAGCGCCGAACCTCACCCGGATGCTCGCAGATCCGAACGTGCTCAAGCTGTTCCACTTCGGCCGCTTCGACATTGCCGTCCTGTTCCACGCTTTCGGCGTGCTGACCGCGCCTGTCTATTGCACCAAGATCGCGTCGAAACTGGTGCGGACCTACACCGACCGTCACGGACTGAAGGCCTTGCTCGACCAGTTTCTGCGTGTCGACATCTCCAAGCAGCAGCAGCAGTCCGACTGGGGCGCCGAAGAATTGACCGAAGCGCAGCTCAACTATGCTGCCTCCGATGTGCTGTACCTGCACCGTCTGAAGGACGAGCTTGACGCGCGTCTCGCCCGTGAAGGCCGCACCGAGATCGCTCAGGCGTGTTTCGATTTCCTCCCCCACCGGGCAGCTATATGCATGGATTTGTTCCCGCCCTCCCGTGCACCGGCCAAGTGGCCAAGGCACTGAATCGTCCGGCTTTTCCGGGCGACAGCATGAGGGCAAATTCCCCGAAACCTTCCCAACCGCCGGTCAGGCAGTGGCGCCTGCGCGGCTGGGGCAAGCGTGAGCAAGAGGAGGTAGAATGAAGTACCAAATCAGCGGAAAGCAGATCGACATCGGTGAAGCCCTGCAAACCCACGTGCAGACCGAGCTTGGCGCTGTCGTCGAGAAATATGCCGAACGTCCGACAGGCGCCAACGTCGTGTTCTCGAAATCGGCACATGAATTCTGCTGCGAAACAATTGTCCACCTTTCGACCGGGCTGACCGCACAGGCCAGCGCGAAGGCCACCGAGATCTACGCCGCCTTCGACGAATGCGCCGAGAAGATGGAGAAACAACTTCGCCGCTACAAGCGTCGTCTGAAAGACCACCACAAGGACCGCGCGAACCCTGTTGAAGTTTTGGGCGGTGCCTCGTATATCCTCGCGGCAGAAGATGGAGCCGACGACGCGGAGCCGGAATCGCTGCAACCGATGATCGTCGCCGAAATGGAAACCAAGATTCCCACGATCTCGGTGGGCGAAGCGGTCATGCAGATGGAACTGGCAAACGCGCCGGTGCTTGTGTTCCGCAACGAAAAAACGAACGGGGTCAATGTCGTCTATCGTCGGGACGATGGCAATATTGGCTGGATTGACCCTCGTAATACGGCCTGACACCGTAGCCAATCGCCAAGCGCGCGGGCCGGAAGAAAAGTAGGAAGAATGGAACTTTCAAGTATTCTCCGGCCCGAAGCCGTGAAGCTGTTGGCAAGCGTTTCCAGCAAGAAGCGCTTGTTCCAGGAGTTGGGCGAGATCATTTCGGTCAATTACGGAATCGACGCGGGCTCGGCTTTCAAGGCGCTTCAGGAGCGGGAATCTCTCGGGCCGACCTGTGTCGGACACGGGGTTGCGTTGCCGCATGCGCGGATTACGGGGCTGACCGGCGTCGTCGGCGCCTTCGTGCGTATCGAGAAGCCACTGGATTTCAATGCGGTCGATCGCCAGCCGGTCGATCTGGTCTTTTCGCTGTTTGCGCCGGATGGGGCGGGTGTCGATCACCTCAAGGCGCTGGCACTGGTTTCGCGCACCATGCGTGACAGCGCGGTCTGCGCCAAGCTGCGCGCCAACAATGAGGCCGACACGCTCTACACCGTGCTGACCGGCTCCGAATCGAACCAGGCGGCCTAGGGTCAGACTCCTTTGGCCCAATCATCAAAGCCGAACATCATGTAGTCGCGCTGATAGACCGCCCGCGCAGCGTGTTCGATCTCGTTGTCATGGATGTCGGCAAGCGCGAAGGGCCGTTCCGGTTGTGGGTCCGGCAGGTCCGGTGTCTTGCGTCCGATCTCTGCGCAAAGTGCTGAAAGCCCCTGTTCCAAGGTCGATTCCCGCAAGACATGGTCGGGCATGATCACCCGCGAGAAAGCACGAAGAATCGCGCCCTGACTTGCCCAGGAACTGTCCACACGAATGGTTGTCTGCCCGGAAAGATTGTTTTTGAGAAACTTCAGGAAGGCGAGAAACGCTGCACGGTGGGCAGCGATGTCGTAGTCCTCTCCGGGCTGAACCGTTCTGGGCAGGGGCACGTCGTAGTGGTTTCGCAGCGCTTCACGGATTTCGCGGTAGGTGCCCGGCCCACCGTGCAGGAAGTGCCGGCAGAAAGAGGCATGGGCGCGCGCCAGCGGATGAGAGACCACCGTGAAGCTGCGGTTGCCCGGATTATCGCGCTTCCATTTGCGCAGGTCTTTTTGCGTCATGCCTGTCGGCAAATCGTCGGGCTGCACCCCGTCGAGATCGGCCATCCACTGCCGCACACGCGCATTCGGGCCGCCCTGCACCGGCAACAGCAGCAATGGCGCGGCGGCAGCACGGACATAGGACGGCACGGTCGGTGAGCGGCGCGGCTCGAAGTTCGGGATGCGGCCGAGGTCGAACAGGTCGATCTTCCTGATCGTCGCCACGAGGTCCGGGTAATTGCGCACCTTGTCTTCCAACGCCTCCGGGTTCTGCTTCTTGAACTTGCCGGAGAACTCCGAAATCGTCTCTGTTTCGCCCAGAAACCGCGCCAGCCCGTTGATGACATCGAGATCCTGCGCGTCGTCATAGTTGATGTAGAACGCCGTCTGGCCGTTCTTTTGAAGCCGGTTGAGGATTTTCAACTGAAAGTCCTTCATCCGGTAGAAGAGCTTTTCGAACTCCTGTGGCACGAAACGCGCCTTCTGCTTCACCACGTCATCGACGTTGTTGAGTTGCCATTGGTCGGTCTCCCACGCGATCTTGCGCGAGACATAGGCGTCGACGAGGTTGCGCGTCAGCACGACCTTTGCGCAGCGCGGATCGTCGATCACATGTTCGAAGACGCGTTCGTCGTGGTCATGGAAGAAGCGGAAGCCGGGTATGCCCGCCGAGTGCTCCTTCATACGGTCCAATAGCCGGATCGGGTTCTTGTTGCGTTGTGCGACAGAGACGCCGAACAGCTCCTTCATTTTCGGACGAACCATGAAATACGGGTTGAATGCCTCACCGTAGGTCTTGAGGCCCGGGAACTGATCGAGGTTGGATTCCAGGAAATTGGAGCCTGTTCGCATCTCGGCGAAAATCACAAAATAGTCGAAAGGTCGGGTCATTCCCTGCTCTTCACTTCACCAGATATGGTTTTTTCGATTTTTGCTGCTTGGAGCGTAGCCGCGTCGTGACGGGGAAATCGCCCATCAGGTATGGCTGCATTCCCTGGTTTTTCAGATTCTGGAGGAACTGGCCGAAACCTTCGAGCGAAACCATGCGGGGCGCTTCCGTCAGGCGGTGTCGGCTGCGGTATCCGAGGTCGTCGATGACGGTCTGCAACGGCTCCATCGGGTTTTCGACAAAATCCGCCATTGTCCAGATTCGGACTCGCGCATTGGCATAGTGCGAGCGCAATGCCTCCAGGTGTTCCGACTCGATCTTTTGCAGCCTTGCCGCTTCCTTGCGGATCCCTGAAAAATTCGCGTTGGAGTAAAACAGGGGCACTGCCCAGGCGCCGGAGATGACGGCGATGGTTGCGTTGGCGTCTTTCGCCATGGGCCACGAGATTTTCTGATTGTCGCGCGGGCCGAACTGGAAACACTGATGTTCGCCGCGCGTGTTCCAGATCAGGTTCGTCAGGAAGGCACGGGGATCGTAGTCGCGCAACTTGGCACTGTCGCTGAGCGCACCGGCAAAGATCGTCTGCCCACCGGCAAACTCGACACGCTCCGGCGCATAAAGATGCCCATGCACCCGCGTGCCCACGATCCGGCCCAGCCAGTCTTCGAAATTCTCGAACAGCTCGCTGAACCCCTCGAAAACGGCATAAGGCGCAGACGTCAGACCGTTTTCCCAGTTCTCGTTGGGGAAGCGGCTTTGCATGTAAAGCCCGCTGCGGCCCTTCGTGCGTCGCTCGACAGCTTTCGCAAACACCCTGTCGATCTTGCCCGGGTTCGGCTCGGCGCCGGTGAAGATCGAGCCATTGTCGGAGAGGAACCCGTCGTAGAGCTTGTCGGCATTGGGCCAGATCTTGCGCGCCACGAAGCAATCCGACCGGCGCAGGAGCTGCATGTGGTCGTCGTAGAAGATGTGAGGCTTGCCCTGAAAGTCGAACTTGGAAAGCGTCAGCGAGCGGCTTTCGATGTTGGGGGAATAGAGGCGCACGAGGGTCTGGAAATAGCTTTCGTCGGGAATCCAGACTTTCGAGAAGTAGTTGTCATACTCCGCGCGGTTCGGGTCTTCGAGAATTGCCGAAAGAGTCTGGCGGGTAAGACACCACCATTGGCTGCCCAGATGCGGCACGAGTCCGTCGGGGATGTGCCGCCTGAACTTGAAGCGGCGTTGCAGGTTGACGTAGCCGTCGAACAGGCGGCGCTGTTTCTTCCACGAGAAGGGGAAGCGGAGGGTGAAGCGTTCTTCGTCCAGCCCGCCGACCGTCCATGCCACGTCTTCGGTGGTGACACTTTCGATGAAACTCGTGGTCGGGCGTTCCGCGAGATAGTCTTTCAACTCCTGCACCGGGCGCAGCGGCAGGCACGAACCCGACGCGAGGTAGACATGCCGGATCTCGGGGAATTCCTTGAGGATCAGCTCGGCGGCGTCCTGGCTGGCGGCAACGAGCGACCACCTGCCCCATTCGCAGGAATAACGCTTTGAAAACCGTACGTTCGGCAGGTCGGCCAGCGATGCGGTAAACTCCGCATAGGCCCGGCGTTTGACCTTCTTGTCAACGTGAATGACCACGGGGCAATCGTTCTTCGCCCAGTGCCGGGCGACCTGCTCGGCACGGTGCAGCGCGGTATGCACCAGCATGATGAAGCCGACACTCATGCCCAGTTCCCCTTCGACATGATGCCGAGGATCTCAAGCTGGCGCCAGTTGATGTATTTTTCGCTCCATTTGCACCACAGGTCAGGGTTTTCACGCAGTCGGGCGTGGTAGGCCTTGTATTCGCGGCTCGCGCCGTAGTGTTGTTTGCGGTCCAGCTCCTCTTGCGCCTTGACAGCGAACGTATCGAGGAACTTGGCGTGCAACAGGACGCCCGAAGCCTTTTCGCCGCCCCATTCATCGTAGACGAGATTCAGCCCGCGCGGCAGGAGGTTATGCGTCGAACTGACGTAGGTATAGTGTCTGTCCCACCGCACGAGGGGAATCTTGTTGAGCGCGGGCGCGCGGGCGGGTTCTTCGGGGAAGAAGACGCGCGCGCGGGGGCCGCCCTGGATCCAGAGATTGCCGAATTCCGGGTTTTTCTGGATCATGTAATTGCCGGAATCGAACCAACAGGCGATCTCGAACGGATCTTGCCCTTCGTGGTAGGGCTGCGCATCGAGCGGACCCTTGGGATACATGTCGAGCAGCATGGCACTGAAAGAGCGAATCGACGAAGCGTCGAGCCAGTCGGTCAGCGCGCGAAGGTTGCGCGTGTCGGCGAAGGGATAGATGAAGAACTCGTCCGGGTCGACCGTCAGCGCCCAGTGGCCGTGAGCGTACTTGCGTGCGAGCCAGTTCAGCCAATCGACCCCGAAACGCGCCCGCTTGTAGCTGTGTCGGGTTGTCCAGACCGAAACATCTTCCTGTTCAGAAAGATATTCCAGCGAACCATCATCGCTGCCGTTGTCGACGATCAGGAAATGGCCAACCCCGATGTTGCGGTAGTAGTTCAGGAAGAAAGGCAGGCGGATACGTTCATTGCGCAGGGTCGAGAAAACGAGGATGTCATCCGGCTTGATTGTTTCTGTCTTGTTGACAAACGAAGCAAGCTCCCGGCGCTTGCGCAACGCCCGGACCCGCCAGCGTTTCCGTTCCCAGCGGAGCCGATATGAACGCACGAAGCTCAACCAAACCTCTTCCTATGCGGCGGCAGCTTCGCTTTGGTATCACGTCACATTTAACACAAGGTTGAAATGCGAATACCAACTCGGAGGCTCAAACCCCGCCCCGGCTGCTGTCTTTCTTTCTGCTCGTATGAGACCAAGGATCTCTTCCGCCCAAGAATACATGTCGCCTACATCAGCGTAAATGGGATTGTTTCCAAGTATTTCACAATAGACCGGCAATTTCGGCGTGATGACCGGCGTTCCGACCGACAGCGCCTCCACCGGCGGAAGTCCAAATCCTTCTGCCAGACTCGGGAACAACAGCGCATGGGCGGCGCGCAACAGCGCTGAAACCGTTGCGTCGTCGGCAGCATTCAGTTCCAGAACATGCGCGGGGCTGGTATCGAGCCGCTTGAAGACGGCTTCATTGTTCCACCCGCGCGCGCCCGCGATGACAAGTGTCGGAACCTCGTCTGGCGGCAAAACCGTGCCGAGATGTTCCCACAGATCCAGCAGAAAGGTGTGGTTCTTGCGCGGTTCGATCGTGCCAAGAGACAGGAAGAACGGGCGCCCACGCGGCAGCGCCCCGGGCAGTGCGGCGGCCTCGGAAAGCGGATCGACCCCGAGATGCGCGACCAGCCCTGCCGGGATCCGTCCGAAAAGATGCATGTGGCGTTCGGCGTCGGTCTGCGTCTGTCGCGAATTGTAGATCACCAGGTCGGCATTCCGGGCAATCCGCCGCAGCCGTTCCCGAAACGACTCGACCGTGCCGGGGCGCTGGTATTGGGGGAAATCGAGCGGGATCGTGTCATGGACCAGATAGCTTTTGCGGACCCCTTCGATCCCGTCCAGCGCCCGGATCATCGCGTCGGTGACATTGCTGTGGCCCACGTTGAGATAGGCCGTTCCCGCAGGAAGATGGCGCTTGAACAGGGCGCGCGGGTTACGGGCCTGTCCGATCGCCATTCGGCCCAGCGCAGTGCGCGCCGCCTGCGTTTCGGGCGACGCACGCAGCCAGAACCGCTCTTTCAAAGACCGCCCCGGCAGGGCGATCTTCCCGTCGAGAAGGTCTGCCAGACGCCGCGTGCCGGCTTCATCCAGAAGGACTGTCCTGCCGCCTGTTGTCAGCACGGAAAACAGCGGTACGGTGGCGTTCAACAGCCGGTCGAGATAGGCATGCTCAACCCGGTCGACACCCGTCATCGCCCCGCGCCCAATGCGCGAGAAAAGCCGGCTCAGGTCGAGCAACCGGGCAGGTGGCCGCCGTTTTGCGCCACCCTGCTCTCCCATCGCGTGGCCTATTGCGCTGCCTTCCTCGACGCCGCCAAATCTTCAATATAGCTGCCGAGTTCTTCGCGAAGTTCCTCGCGAGCGAGACCAAAAGAAACCGTCGCTTGCAGGAACCCGGCCTTCGAGCCGCAATCGAAACGCTGCCCGCGGAAACGGTAGCCGAAAACGTCCCGCCCCTGCGTGATCTCGGCCGCAATGGCGTCGGTCAACTGAATCTCGCCGCCAGCACCCGATTTCACCTTGGGCAAGTTGCGCAGCACTTGTGGCGTCAGGATATAGCGTCCGATCACCGCGAGATTTGACGGCGCGTCCTCGGCCTTCGGTTTCTCGACCATGCCGCGTGCCTTCACAAGCGCGCCCCGGTCATCCTCGACATCCAGCACACCGTAGGACGACGTTTTCTCTTGTGGAACTTCCATGGCAGCGACCATGCAGCCACCGGTTTCTTCGTAAGCCTCGACCATTTGCTTGAGGCAGGATTCGTCACCGGCGATCACGTCGTCCGGCAACAGCACGGCAAAAGGCTCGTTGGCGATCAGGCGACGCGCGCACCACACGGCATGGCCCAGGCCAAGCGCCCTGTGCTGCCGGATGTAGGCAATGGCACCGGACTCCATGTTGGTGTCCTTGAGGACTTCAAGAAGTTCGGATTTCCCGTCGTTTTCGAGGGCCCGCTCTAGATTCGGGTTGATATCGAAGTAATCCTCCAGCGCGCCCTTGCCGCGCGAGGTTACGAAGATGAATTCCTTGATGCCGGCGGCACGAGCTTCGTCGATCGCGTATTGGATCAGCGGCCGGTCGACCAGTGTCATGATTTCTTTTGGAATAGACTTGGTTGCAGGCAGAAACCGTGTCCCCATACCGGCCACCGGAAAAATCGCTTTCGTGACCTCACGCTTCATCAAACTGGCTCCTCATACTCTGGTTCCTTGTGGTGTTCTTCTGCAGTAGCAAACCGCTTAAATCGACGCCATGAAACTAACGTGAAGTATTGTCTTAGTCATTACGAAATCATGGCAATCCTGCGGTTTCCCGCAGGTTCTCGAAATCCTTCCACTCCCGTGAAACACGGGCCTGAAAGCGGCTCAGGCGGAAGTATCTCTGGCTTCGGTCCGATCGGCCAAAAAGGCCGCCAACATGCTCCCACCATCCCTCTTCGTGGAAGTGGACATGATGTGGAAGGGCTGTCGGGCTGAAGCGGAAAAGCGTGACTCGGTGCCCGTTGCGCAGGGCGTTTCTCGCCTGTGCGTGCAGCTTCTTTCGGTTCCAGAAGCGGCCCGAGAGCAGCGTCGTTTTCCCGGGGGGGTAGAACGACTGGAACGGCAGGAAATCCGGGCTGGTTTCGATGGGCAGCATCGGGTGAAAAGCGCAGCTCTGGCCCTTTTTCAGACCCTCTTTCAGCGTGTCCAACAGGCGTGCGACATCGCGCGGTTCGATCCGACCGGCAACCATGTGGCGCAGGAGTTGGACCCTTTGGGCCTGTAATAGAGCCACATGGGCCTCTTTCACCCCGACGTCATCGCGCGCATGTTTGCGCCAGAAGATTGCCGTAGACGCACCGACCTCTGTCAGGTCGCGCGGCGCCTTGTCGGAGGTGCGCCGGTCGGAAGCAGCAGCTCCGTGGTGGACTTGCGCCAAGGGCGCGAACCGGGCCTCGTAACCCGCCTCGCGGAGCCGCATGTCGAGGTCGGTCTCGTCATGGAAGAAACGGATCGCCGGGTCGAAACCGCCGAGGCGCTTGATGATGCTGGTGCGGAAGGCGCAATTGGTGCCTTCGGTCTTGACCGCATGGCCGGGGGGCAGGTTGTGCGCGGTTTCGGGAGTGGTCGGGCTGGTCCAGCCGAAACGGTCGACAAGGTTGGCCTTGCTCTGGAAGGTCAGCCCGTTGCGCCCGCGCACGTAGCCGCCGACGCTGGCGATCTGTTCGCCTTCAGCAAACGGCTCCGTGAGGTAGCGCAGCCATGTCGGTTCCGGCACGGCATCGTCGTCGATGAAGGCGGCGATCTCGCCCGCGGCCTGCGCCAGACCGGCGTTGCGGGCCTTCGAGATGTTGGCCTCGGCGAAGGGGATATGTTTGACTGTTTCAGCCCAGGGGCCACGTTCCACCGCCGCGATCCCGGCCGCGTCGGCCACGACGATCACCTCAAAGGCGGGGTAATCGAGCTGGGCAAGACCGGTCAGGCAGCGTTGCAGAAGCCGGGGCCGTCCACGGCTGACCACGATGACCGAGACGGGCGTCATTCGATCTCCATCTCGCGCAGCATTGCCTCGATCCGGGCCACGTCCTCGGGGTTATTCAACTCCCAGAACGGGCGCCCGCGCGCATCGACCTCGACGCAGAGCACCGGGCGTCCGCGTTCAAGAAAGCGTAACTGTTCCAGCCCTTCGAGCGCTTCCAGCGGGCCGGGCGTCCAGCGCGGATAGGCGGCGAGCGCCGAGGGACGGTAAGCGTAGACGCCAACGTGGTGAAACACCGGCGTTTCGGCTTTGTCGGGGTAGGGCGTGTTGGTGTAGGGGATCACTTCCTTGGAGAAGTAGAGCGCCTGTCTGTCGATGCCGAACACGGCAGTCGTGGCGCCGACACGGCCCGCGCGGCGGTCTTCAAGGAAGCCGGAGAGGGCGCGCCCGTCACAGCGCAAAACCGGCGTGGCGACCTCGGCGGTGGGGTGGGCCGACAGCGCCGTGACAAGCTCTTCGATGAACCAATGCGGCGTGAGAGGGGCATCGCCCTGAAGGTTCACCACGATGTCGTAATGCTCGCCCAGCGCGTCATGGGCCTCGGCGCACCGTTCGGTGCCGTTCTGGCAGGCCTCGGAAGTCATCACCACATCCGCGCCGAAGCTGCGGGCCTCGTCGCGGATGCGTGTGTCGTCGGTGGCAACAACCACCTTGTCGACCCCGCGCACTGCCTGCGCCGCCTCCCAGCTCCGCCGGATCAGCGGTTTCGACACGCCACCCGCGCCACGCAGCCCGGCAAGCGCTTTGCCGGGGTAGCGTGTCGACGCGTAGCGCGCGGGGATGACAAGGAGAACCGACACGTCAGCCTTGCTTCAGGTCCACTCCGGGCGCGTAGGCAATGAAAAACGGGTTTTCGTAGATCGGCTTGCCGTAGGTCAGCGGCTCCAGATCGTCGAACCGCACCACGCGGCCACCGGCGCCTTCAAGAACGGCATGCCCTGCGGCGGTGTCCCATTCCATCGTGCGGCCAAGGCGGGGGTAGATGTCGGCCTCGCCGGTGGCGACAAGGCAAAACTTCAGCGACGAACCGGCGGAGGTCATGTCCTTGACATTATACTTGGCGATGTAATCGTCGGTGGCCTGGTCGCGGTGCGACTTGGAGGCGACGACCATCAGCGCGTCGTTATGCGGGTCGGACACGGAGATCGGCTTGGTCACGCCGGGGGCGTCCTTGGCGAAGGGGCCGACTTCCTCGACGCTGTAGCCATTGGCGCCGGTGTAGAACATGCGGTTGCGGGCG
>PDWI01004522.1_pt1 | contig 18594 bp, 12 predicted proteins | sample 1430891 | NCBI WGS metagenome assembly PDWI01 (sample SAMN01162508, study PRJNA174530) | Oral metagenome, whole genome shotgun sequencing project. | biome: Marine environment; feature: Marine mammal; material: Swab sample of the gingival sulcus; isolation source: swab sample of gingival sulcus...
GTAAACTTTCGTCAATTAACTTCTTAATTTTACTCATATTTCAAAGGGAATTATTATCTATTTCCCACTCCTTTTTTATTGATAAATATATCCTAATTTATAACGGATATACAAAAATAATTATATCCTTTATTGGGATTAAAATCAAGTTAGTACTAAGACCTAGTTTCCTAAGCCATAAGTTTAATTAGTAGGTCATAGCTTTTTACTAATTTTATTAATCTTATTTTTTATTTTACTAATAAAACTATTATTTGCATCAAAAATTTTTTGCCCTATTTCGAGTGCTGTCTCATAACTTTCCAAAGCCTTTTTCTCTTGTCCATTTTTAATATAAACATCCGCAATACTCTCATACATAACAGCTACATCAATATTGTAAGGACCTATAAATCCTACAGCTACATCTATGGCTTGATTCAAAATGTTTATTGCTTCTTCATATCTACCCTGTTCAGAATATATAGCAGCTAAGTTAGCATATGCAAAAGCTAGTCCAAAATTCTTTTCCCCTAAAAACTTCTGGCTCATTTGCATCCCTGCCTTAGTATATTCCATCGCCTTATCCTCTTCACCAATAGCAAAATAACGCATAGCTAGGTTATTATATATTTTAGCTAGCAAAGTGCTCTCATTGCCAAACTTAGTCATACATTCATTTTTGGCTTCAATCATATACTCAAGACTTTTTTCATATTCTCCTTTGATACCGTATAAAAACCCAATATTACAATATAAGTTAGGCAATAAATCATCTACTATGATTTCACTCTTGCTTAATAAATCCAAGGCTTTTTTAAAATACTTAAAAGAATTATCTGTGTCAAATTTTTTCAAATAAGCAACACCTAAATTATTATATGTAAGTATAACAAACTCTTCATCATCTGCATCTGCGGTATCAATGAAAATAAAAATCGACTTTTCAAAACATTCTATGCCCTCATCATACCTTCCTATATTGACGTATATGTTTCCCATTAAATTAAAGATAACCGATAACTGCATATAATAGGTAAACTCCATTATTGATTTAGATAAGTCCATTTCATCATCTAAATCTATATCATCAAAGTCTATACCATCTAAGTCTAAATCATCTAAATCAATGTTATTCGCAAAATACCCCTGAAAATCATCTTCTTCATCTTCTTCTGGCTCAGCCAATGATTTTATTGCTTTTTCCATCCAAAACCTTCGTGCGCTAGATCCTGTCGAAGAAGGTTTATCTTCTTGTTCATCTTCTTCTACATTTTCTTCTTGCTCCAAAACATCTTCATCTTCTTCTTGCTCACCTAATGATTCTATTGCTTTTTCCATCCACAACTTTAGTGCGCTAGATCCTGTCGAAGAAGGTTTATCTTCTTGTTCATCTTTTTCTATATTTTCTTCTTGCTCCAAAACATTATCATCTGATTCTTCCTCTTCCTCATCATCTAATTCATAAAGCGAGAAAAAACCTTTTTGATTTATAAATTCATTTTTATGATTTTCTAAATAATCCCTTACAAAAACTAACATAGCTAAGGCTTCATCATAGTACGCATACTCATTCAAAAATTTAGCGCATAATATCACCGTATCTGAGTTTAAGTTATATTCTCCTATTCTTATTACACTAGCTGTGTATGCCTTTAATAAACTTAAATTATCTTTTATATCATTATATACTAATAAAACTCCAAAACCTTTTAAGACATTATTGATATACCTTACCTGACTCCCATCTACCACATTAGGTTTATGGTCTTCTATGATAAGTTCTCGTATCAGCGGGTGTAGCCTTAAACTTATATTTCTAACCCTACCATCTTTATATAAGACTGACTTTGATGATAGACTTTTTACTACCTTTTCTGTAGCCATCTTCTCTTTACTATCTAGCTCTAGGTAGTCAAATAGCTTTCTCTTGTTTATTCCATCTGTAGGTACTACCGCTAATATCTTGAGTAGTTCTATCTCTTCAGCGCTCAGTTCATTTATCTTAAACAGTAGTCTAAAGTGATCTATAGGTTCTCTGTCTTTGTTTACTCCATCTTTCTTTATACTTACTTCTGTTTCTAATTTACTTATACCTTCTTCTAATACTTCGTAGTATTCTTCTACTGTATAGCCTAAGTCTAACATCTGTCTTGCTGCTATCTCTACTGCCATTGTATGTGACTTAAATACTTCTAGTATCTTTTGTATTGTCTCTTTATTTTTACTGTACTCTTCTTCTTCTAGTTTACTCTCTACCTTAAATAGTTCTAATACATCTTCTTGTTTTAACTCATTTACTTCTACTACATTGTTATCTTCTTTGTTATGTGTTTTTCTTGTACTTATTAATACCTTACAGCCTAGTTTAAATACTTCTTTTATGTCTTCATCATCTTCGTTCATGTTATCTATTACTAATAACATTTCGTTATCTATTAGTTCTCTTGCCTTAGAGTACCATATTCTATATACATCTTCTATGTCTCCTCCTGTTATGTTTATTCCAGGTATGGAGAGTCCTCTTACTAGACTGTACTTTAGATTTGTTTCATAATTTATATAGAATACTCTATTATAGTCTTCTTCTCTTATTTTCGCATACCTTTTTGCTAGTTCACTCTTTCCTATTCCTCCTATTCCTTCTAGGTATACTACTGTACTATTATCTTCTTCTTTTTCAAAGTACTTATCTATAGCTTCTATTTCTGATGTTCTTCCTATAAACTTTTCTTTACTATAAAATGGGGTATGCTTAATGAAGGCTATATTCTCATCTGATATACTTATTATCTCTTTTATAGCACTTTTTAGACTTTCTATATTTAGATATCTGTCTCTTTGATTTCTTGCTAGTATCTTAGTAAAAAATCTTTCTATCTTATTAAATACACTTGGGTTTATGTCTTTAAATATATAAGAGTTTTTATCTACTATAAATAAGTTTTCTCCTAAAAAATCTGTTCCATCAATAGCTTCTTCTAATAAGTCTTTTATTAGTAGTCCTAACTGATAGTAATCTGTTTTTTCATTTATCTTCTTTATTGTTTCTTCATTTAGACCTCTTATACTTATCTCTTCTTGTTCTGGGGATAGCCAATCTGGTGAAGCTCCTAGTCTTATAGATGACTTTTCTTTTATGACCCTTTTTAGTTCTGACTTTTCTATCATTGTATCTACATCAAAGAGTCTTACACTAATACCTTCTTTAGGTGGTGTTATAAATATGTTTTCTGGTTTTAGGTCTAGATATAGTCTGCCTAGTTTATGTAGTTTTTCTAGGGCGTTACTTAGTGATAAGGCTAGTTCAAAGATTTCTTTTAGGCTTAGTTTACCCTTATAATTAGCTAGTATATCTCCTGTTACTCTCTCACTTAAGATGTAGTAAGTACCACTTGTCCCAGTCATTTCAGTATTAGATAAATAGCTAATAGGACTTACTATATAGTTGCGTATGCTCTCTATATTGTTTAGCTTTTTTTGTTCCTTATAAGCATGTTCAAAGTAAGCTTGTTCCTCTTTTATCTTAGCTATTATAGATTCATCATAGACTAGGACATCGCCTTTTCTATTTATCTTATCTACATAGTCTTTAGGATAGAACTCTTTAAGAACAGCTGTACTATCTACACCATTTTCCACGTAGCTTACTTCATATACTATACAAGTATTTCCTTTTCCTAGTACTTTTTCTATCTTATACTCTCTAGCAAAACCACTTTCTACTTCTTTTAAATTTATTTTACTCCCTAATTTTAGCTCAATTCTATTTGACATACTCTCTCCTTTTTCACTCCATAGTCATTTTGTATAATTTTAAGTATCTCCTCTAAATCATCAATAAATTCATTATAATCATTATATCTTTGACTCTTATAAAAAGATAGACACTTTTCTAAAAAAAGCTCTATCTTTCTACCTAATGTCTTATTAATTTTACTTAAATAATCTAGCGTATAATAGTAGTCATTCGTAAATATTTTTGAATACGCCTCTATATCTTTTGATAAAAAATATCGTATTACAATCCCCAATTTATACATTTCAGTAGAATTATCAGTCTCATATATATATCTAGCACTAGTCTTGTTAATTATCTCAAACTCTTCTGGGCTTAAAAACCGAGAGTCAGAAATAATCTTCATAGCATCATCATCATAGGCTAAATATGTGTTTGAAATAAAGCTCATCCTAAGTTTTTTCTTTGATGAACTTCTTAAAATTAAATTCACCTTATTTACCTTGGAGGCGTCACCTCCTCTCATATCCCTTATGTCCATCTTTTCAAGTATCTTGGCTGAATGAATAATAATTTTAAGAAGTTTCTCCAAATACCTTATATAATTTGATTCATCTAATTCAAATACCTCTATTTTTTTCTCTTTTGCAAATTTTAGTTCTTGTTTCTCTAAGTCCTTACTCTTAATTAAAATCTCTACGTCTTCCATCTTTTCCTTCCGTATACTTGTGCAACAAATATTTTAATTTATTATTTACATTAAATATATGTATGATTTAAAAAACTTATTGCACTTTTTGTATACTAAAGACCGTCACCCGCTATTGATTTCTATCCTCCAAATGCTTGAGCATGGCTCTTAAGGCAAGTATCGGATTGTCATTTATAGCACATAAAGCAAGTATAAAGTCAACTTGATTTCGTATATACAAATCTTGATAACCTGCTTTTCTAAGATATTTATTCGCCATTGCGTCAAAGCCCTGATAACGCTCTAGAGCATCATTACTTTGCTTGCTTATCAACGCAGCTGTAAACAGTAAAAACAAAGCCCTAGGTGGTACTTTTTCACCTGTTTGGTAATCCATAATATCTTGTCTAGTATATTTTAAGTTATCAAAAACATTTAATCTAAAATCAAGAGTTTTTAAACCACTGTCTTCACCGGCATCTGTAACTTTTGTCCTGCCGTACACCTCACCTGAATATACATAATTTAATACTCTTTGCACCCTATCTTTTTCAAGTACATCACCCGACTTAATAGATCTGTGAATTTGGAGCTTTTCTTCCTTGGTCATATCTCTATAAACATAATCTGCCAGCACTTCGTAAGGGGAATCTGGATTTGCCTCTAATGCAGCTCTTTTTAATTCAAGCTCCCTTAAAAGTTCAATAAAGCTTTTTCTTATGCTCTGTCTATTAGCCTCTTCAACATTTAATAAATACTTCTCTAAATCAGCCTTAGTTCTTACAGATCTAAGCTCATTCCTAAGTAGCATGGTGTCTTGGCTTACGCTAGTATTTGAGCTTTTCTCCGCATCAAAAATTCCTACATTTTTAAATTCAACATACATAGTACACATATCATTATAGGAAACTTTTTCATTATTAAAGCAGTAATAGTAGAAAGACTCTTCCTTGCTCTTCGGATTAAAGTCCAGCTCCTTACATGGCTTAGTAAATATGTACGAAACTACATCTGCATCAAAGCCCAAGGCAAAGGATAGAGCAAATATCGCCCTTCTAAACCTATTGCGTTTATTTGTGCTTTGCAAGTCGCTATGCAATACATCAAAAATAGCAAAAATGTCTTTATTCTCAAATCCACTATTATCATCTAAGAAAAATCCATACTCCTGCGCGCTTTTTTTATTATCGAATATACTTAGATTTGTAGGCCCTTTCTGCTTGCTTGTGTTCCTAATTATAGGGCTGGTTCTCTTACAATTATTTTTATTCTTCTCTTCTATGAACTTATACAAATTAAATTTACTTAAAGGCAATTTTTCAACATCCTGAGGTAATTCTTTAAACTTCCTCTTGATAATTTTCATAAGATAATATGATAGAGGTTCATATGTAACTGACTCCATATACTCATCTATAATATCTTTATCTGATTTTTCTTCAAGTAACAGTCTAGTATCTTTATAATAATTTTTTGATAATTTTTTAAATTGATAAAGTATAGCTTCGGTATCATAAGTAATTCCCCCTAGGCTAACCGGAAGATTTACAACGCTCTCAAACCTAGGCTCTTCATCTACTTTCTTGCCCTTTAATATATTTGTATTGTCTAGTATTTTTCTAAAAATGCTACAGTACTCTTCCTCTAGTGAAGAATAAGAACTGTAAGGAAGTCTATCCTTTTCTCTTTCATAATAAGCGTGTAAAACATCTAGCATAGTGTCGTAGCCATCTTCAATTTCGTTATCTAAGTCAATAAAAAACTCTCTCTCCCAATCACTGTATTCGCCTATGCACATTAGAGATGCCAAAGTAACCTTTCTTGAGTTGTGGTCAATAGCTTCTACTCTTTGTCTTTTAACAGAAGGTTTTATATCTTCATCTTGTTCTTCAAAAGTCCTCATATCAAGATAATTATCTAAGTCTCTTTTAGTTAGTGAATTATAATCCTCTCCTTCAACAGCCTTTTCTTCAGCATCGCTATCAGATTCATCCAAGTCACCGTAGCCTACTGCTTCATTATTATCAAAGTCAATATTAGTAAAATCATCATCACCACTTAAGAGCTCTTCGATATTACCCTTAGTCTCTACCTTGTGCCAGTGTTCCTTAACAATCCTTATAAATCTAGGCGTATCGAAATTAATAGGCCTTGCCTTATTATTGCCATTTAAAGCATTCTTTTCATTCGCCTTTTTTATTTCTTCTTCATTCGCGTAAGCAATAATTTCTTCTACCGAAACTACTCTATCCAACCTATCTTCATATTCACGTGCATAAGCGTTAAATTTGTAAAGCATGTTTACGTAATTTTTACTTATTCCAAACTTATCTGCCAAAGTCTCCCTCGCTACTTCTCTAACTACGTGACTTCTAGTAAAAAAAGTTTTGAGACTAGCTTTTTTACCATCAACAATTTCTTCAGGGTCATATTTTTTTAGCAAATCTTTCATTTTATCAAAAAAGAAAATATATGAATTCCAAGCGTCCAAGTCCTTATCTAAGACCTTTAGATTAGCGTTTAGACGATCTATATTTTCAGCGAAAAACTGGGTGCTTATATCCATTATGGCTGACTCTTGATTAGATGAACTATCATCTCTTGCTACCTTAATCAAACTCTTTTCAACTTCTTCGTACATCTTGTCTACATCTTTAATTGTTTTACCCATTTTCTTACGATACAAATCGCCTACTAATACAAAATCTTTCTTCATAACTTTTCTCCTTTTTTTACATTATATAATAATTCTATACCAATTAACCTAATCACTCAACACATTTTCTCTCTTATTTCTACAATAAATCAATCACCCCATCTGTTACAAAATTTATATTCGTCCTGTATCTAGCTCCGTCTCTTTTATAATAAGCAATCGTATAAGCTGAAATATATATATCTTTCAAAATATCTGCATCCGTCTTAAACATTTCATTTTTATTTTTGCAGTACTTAAGCAAGATTTTGATATTTTCTAAATGTATAAAAATGTCTATACCCATAGAAATACCTGCTGCCATAAGCTCATTTCTTATAAAACATTCAGCAGCTTGAAAGGGATTATGAAACCTATATGAATTAATATAGGCCTCAATCCCCTCTTCGCTGTACTTTCTCAACAAGTTTGTCCTTTTCATTACGCCTATTCCTTAAGCTATATCCACTCTTCTACAATCGCAATCTACTCTTGATTCATCAAATACTACCTTCAAGCTGTTTGTTATTTGAAGTGGATAAGAGAATATCTCAGCCATATCACCACCTAGCTCAACCTTATTAGTATTACAAACTAGAGTGTATTGCTTCAAATAATCTATAACTTTTGGAATGTAATCAGGATTAAATCTGTTTATAATATCTATTGCTAACTTGCAAGATAACAAGGTAACATAGTCTATATCAACAGCTATCCCCGGTTCAAAAACAGTATCAGAAATGTCCTCATTTACGTAAAATCTTCTTGATTGGTCTGTTCTTTGCGATCTAGAACCTATTCCACATTCGTAGCAAGGCATAGTCTCTTCTGGAAGATGATAAAAAATCTCGCCTGCAAAGGCTCTGTGCCAAAATCCAGTGGATAAAAATGCACTTCCATACATCATTGAAATCTTATTAGCATGAACGTCAGCAAGCCTATTGTCTGCAGCTCCTATAAATAGAGCATCCTTACCTGCATACTTATCAAAAACTTCCTTTGGCAGACTTTCGAATGTAGTTGCATACTTTATGACTTCAATGTATGGATTTATGTCCTTGAGTCTCTCTTCCATTGCATCTACCTTAAATTTTCCAATGTCCGAAATTCCTGCCTGGTGTCTGCAAATATTATGATATTCAACTATGTCACTGTCTATTAAGACAAATCTTCCAAGTCCAGACTTAGCAAGCTCTAAAGAAATCAAGCTACCTACAGAGCCTAGTCCTATAATAAAGGCAGTTTTATCTAGCATCCAATCCGTTTCTAATATACCATTGTTTCTAGAAAATAATTTCTTTTCTAATTCATAGGTCTTGTGAATAAAAAACTTGTCCTTATATTCAAATCTAAGTTTGTCTTCACTCCAATATCCGACTAAGTCCTCTTTTGCTTCACTTGGCTTTTCAGCATATATCTCACCGATTTTTTTCGCCTTATCATGTTTTTCAACTATATTAAAAACTTCTGAATCTTCATTGTAAAATCCTTTAAGTTCCCCAACATACTTTTCTTCAATCATCTTACTTGGTAACAATACTTCTTTAAATTTTCTCATCGAAAGCCTCTCTTTCTTCCCTGACATTTTCGTCTGCTTTTGTTTCGTCTTTCTTAATTTCACAACATAAACTGTGTTCTATAAAACCATGCTTATATAAAATATTTTTATGTATAGTTTCATTAAAATAATAGATTTCTCCATCTTCTAAGAAAAACTTCACATTTTTTATAACCATGCTGTCTCCCTTATTTTTTATAAGTAAAAAGAGTGCATTGTCTGATGTTTCATCCTTTTTAAGTGCAAAATCCAGTTCCTTATTTAACTTAGCCCTCATAATATCAGGATTAATACGCTCTAGTAATTTATCAATCTTGTCTTCTACTTGACTTTGTTCGCCAGCATCTTGTCTAGTGAAAGACTGACTTCTCTTAGCAATCAAATCTTCGTAGTATTTAGAACTTGATTCAAAGTATTTCTTTGGAATTTTACTTTCATCAAAAATACACTCTGTCTTCTCATACGCAAGAGTTTCTGGTACATAATACATTGTCATTTCAAATCCATCTGCAACATTTACTATACCTGAAATCGCACCATTTAAGTCCCCAGCATAGCCTAAATTGGTAGCATCATCAGTAGAAGAAAATGTATTCATTCTACCTGGATGCTTATGCCACATCCCTAAAAGTTGCAACTTACGATAATACTGTTTCGCTAACTTATTTAACTCATATTCTGCATAAGGATGGTCATATTCATAATAACTTACCCTATGTATTGATTTTGGTCCTGGTGGAACACTCTCAATCACATACCATATGTCATTTTCTTCATCTCTATGCCCTAAGAGGACTCCACCTGTTTCATTCTCACCATGCTCATATACTTCTTGCAAAATTTTGGTATAAGCTCTATCTGTAAAATAAACTTTTTTCATTCGCTTTCTCCTTCTAAAAAGTATGTGCACTAAATTCTTCACTACTAACATCTCCTGCCATCCACATTTCAAATACCGATATCCACTTACTAGCCCATGCTAGAGCAGTAACCGCTGAAGTTATAACGTCTCCCACTCTAACATCTTCTTTCCTTGCTGTGCATATGTATATATTTCCATCTGCATCTCTGAGGGTATGCGGTATACCACTTCCAGTCTCTTCTATTAACCTCTCAGATATTTCATTCAAATCAGGGTTTATGGTATATACCCTGATCGAACCACCATAATTGTTATTACTAGGGTGATTGTTGTCATAAACTAATTGCAAATCCCACTTCGCATTCTTCCTAACGTAGCTCGGATATATAGAGCCAATCCAAGAAAGTCTACCATCTGATAACTTTGTTAATTTAAAATGTGGGTGAAATTTTTCCATCGCCCTAACTTCATCCGTAAATAGTTTCCTATTATTTTCGTACCAATAAAAACTACTTGCAAACTTATCGCCAGCCCTTAACTTAGTTGTCTCTCCATCTTCTGGAGCGATTTCAGCTGATGGCTTTATATCACCATACTGGGTTACTTCTACCTCTTCTCCATTTAATAGAGCATCTCTCAACTTCTTCCTTTGTTCACTTGATGCGTCTGCAAATTTATCACCTGCCCTTAGCTTTGTTGTCTTTCCATCTTCTGGAGCAACTTCATTTGCAGGCTTTACATCGCCACTTTGACTCACCTCTACTTCTTCTCCATTTAGTAGAGCGTCTCTTAGTTTCTTTCTCTGTTCACTTACTTCATCTGTTGCAAATTTACCTTTGATTAATTTCATCATTAACTTATCTCCTTAAAAAAATTATTATTTGTTTCACTTATAATATGTCCGTTATTTAATTTTCTTCTCTTACTTTGTATATTTAAGTTGAGGAGAATCGAACCCCTATCGGCTCTCCTCAACTTATGTCATAATTACAAATATGTTATGTACTAGTATGTATATATACTTAAAGATATATCCGTTTAAAAAATAGCCAAAAGCATTTACGCATATAAAAACTAGAATTATTTCTACAAAACTACCTACATTATTGCCTATCGCCTTATAAATATGGGCATATATAAAGGCCATAATAACTATGCTTATGCTTAAGGCATTTAATCCCTGATTATAATCTAAGCTATATCCCGGAACAGTAAACTCTACCTGAAATATAAAAGTAGCTATATAACCAAGCACCATCAGCAATGACCTCAGCCACTTTAATTCACCCAACATACTAGGTGTGCTAATTATCTCCCCATACCTATTAGTTCTCATATTTTTACTCCTTTAAATAAAATTATCTGCAAGACTCTTAACCCTTACTCTAAAAATATTTTCGCTTGTATACTGAATCTCATACATCAAAATAAATCTTAGTAAGCTTAATCTGCTCAGTAGCCTGTTTAATTCTTCAATGCTTAAATTAAATGCCGTCCTAAATTCAATTATCTTATCTCCTTTCTTTAGCCTAGTTTTTATAAAACTCTCTAAATGCTCTATATTCTGTATATATGCTCCTTTGTAGTTAAAATAATTATGCTTAATAGAATTACATATAGGATAATCATACCTAAGTGTTCTATCTCTTATATCATGACTACTTAAGTTAAAATATCCAAATCGAAAATCTTTTCCCAAATCCCCTGTTGCATCTAAGTGATATAAGTTCGATTCAAGGCTTATTATGTTCCAAGCATGAGCCTCAGTAATACCGTTTTCATCTTTAATATCTCCTAAAACAACTATTGTTGGGATAAAAAGCCTATCCATTAATAACTTGAAGGTCTTTGCTATGCCTAAGCACACAGCCTTTTTACTTAGCAAAACGCCCTCAATACTATAATCACTAGCTATCTTTCTATCATTGTTATACTGAATATTCTCAACTATATATCTATAAATAATTATTTCTTTTGAAAAATTATCTTCTATGTTTTTAGCTTTCTCTAATATTTTTTCTATCTCTATTTCTATTTTTTCATTTATCCCTATAACAGTCTCTAAATCATATTTATATGAAATATTGACAACCTGTATTCTTCCTAAACTACTAAGAGAGATAGAATCCTCTATTACGTAAAAAATCTGAGGATAATCCAAAAGAATAAAGTCAAATATTTCCCTTAATCTTCTTATATCAACCTTGCTTACTTTCACTCTTTTTCTATGCTCTAACAAGGCATTTAAAATTTCCTTATAAATAATTTTTTCTTCATCTTTTAATAAATAATAATATGATTTCATTGTCTGTTTATTCTTTCTATTTATCTAAACACCACCCTGCTTATGAATATTTTTTTATTATTGCATAAATTAGAAAAGGAGAAATGCAAGGTGATGCTTAGTCTGTATTGCGTATTTGTCTCTTTTATATGTATTTAAATATTTTTTATTTATTTACCTTTCACCTTATATATGTGTGAATTATTTTTTTCTTATTATTTTTTGTATATTTTTCTCTTATATCTTTATTTTTCTAAACACTACCCTGCAAAAACTTATTGTTTTAATAAGAAAAAAGGAGAGCAGGGCAATGTTTAGCCTGTAATCAATTTGTTCTATCTTTTATATATTTTTTATATCACTTGACCTTTCATTTTATATATGTGTGAATTATTCTTTTCTTAAATGTATTTGTATATTATTAAATATCCATACTATAATTCCTAATAAACTATAGTATGGACAGAATAATTATTTATACACCTCCTCACTTATACTCCCCATGCGTTAATTGTTCCATATTCAATTTTCTTTATTTAGTTTTTTCTTTATTTAGTTTTTTCTTTATTCAGTTTTTCATTATTCAATTTTCTTTATTCAGTTTTTTCCAATAAGCAAGATACTCAACTTATCAAGCCCCTCGCTTATTAGAATTTGACTACTTAGTTCTTATAGATACTTACTATCTAAGTTCTATGTAGTCTTTATGAGCCCAACCCCATCTTCCACGATACTGTACTAAGTAATAAGCCCCTCGCTTATTATTTGTTACTACAGTTATTCGTGAGTAATTCGGCATTGCTAGAATTATACGATGTCTTAGAGATGGACCAGTTCTTAAATTCAAGCCAATATTAGCTCTTACTACACCTGCTCTGTTTACATCTTTTGTCTTATTTCGTTTCTTGTTACTATTATTCATGTTATTGCCTTTCATCATTTCAGCTTTAGGTCTAAGCCATCCAACTACTGCCCCGCAGTTTCTAGTAATATACTTCCATGTATGAATCTCCGCTGGTCTGTTAGCTCTCCCATTATAATTTTGGTCTATGACCTTTATATTATACGCATCTGCCCATAGCACCACAGCTGTATGTCCGTATTGAGTCCACTTGCCATATGAATCGCCCCAAACAATTACATCTCCCCTACGTGGAAAATTGTTTAAGTCACCCCAACGGTTCTTAATTTTATGCCAGTACTTCGGATTTGCATTGTTGAATACATATTTTGCATTACCAGGTCTTACGCTTTCTACCCAAGAGACATCAAATATATGATTTGCATAATCGTCGATGAGATCCTTACACTGGGCACCATACATACCATCCGGGTTCATATATCGTCCAACAGCTGAGTTTATCCATTTTTCTTGGACCTCATTCGTCTGTGCATGAGCACTAGCTACTGTGGAAAAAATTGTTAGTAACAAAACAAACATAAGTGCGACATTTTTAAATTTTTTCATGTTATTCGCCTTTCTTGCGATAAATTGATTATTGGTTACAAATTTCTTCTTTATAATATTTTTCATAATATTTTTCTCCTTAAATAGTTTTTATGTTACTTTAAGTTTAACGACTTTATAGCCAGCACTTAGAGAATCTAAATTAGAAACGCTTTAGCATAGCAAATACCTCATCGCCTAAGGCTCTTCTAGCACCCTTCCTCTGCGGTAAAACTCGCTAATCCTTTTAAAGGATGTCTCGGCGTACCCGATTGTGGCTTAGTACCTGATTATGCAGGACTACATGGTCTATTCACTTTTCAAAGTGCCTCTAGTTTAATGTTCTTGTCTAATCATCTTGCTTTCATAATTTATATGTGTGAAAGATTTTTTTATTGTCTAGTTTTGTATATTTTTTATTTTTCTTATGTTTTATCTTTCACCTTAGATATGTTCGAAAGATTTTTTTGTTGTCATATTTTGTATAAAAGCACAAAAAAAACAAGCATCTTTCAACACTTGTTTTTTGCTTAATATAAATTTAGTTTTTATTTTAAAATCAATCAAACATAGTTTTTATATAATTAATAACCTTATCAAAAAAAACATCTTGATTTACTTTATTATTATCAATATTAGATATTTCTGATTCCACTGGTGCGTTATCTTCTGATTTTTCTTCTTTGCATTGTTTCGCTTTTTTATAATACTCATAGGCTTTTTCTGTATTTCCAATTTTTTTATAAGCCATTGCAATATATTTATACCGTGAACCCACTTTAGGATCTTTTTCTCCATATATTCTTATACTTATTCCTAATGCTTTTTTATAACACTTTAAAGATTTTTCATATTCACATGTATTATGATACACAGAAGCTATATTACTATATAAAGTTACTAAATTTGGATGTTCTTCTCCATATATCTCTAAAAATATCTTTAATGATTTTTTATTATATTTCAGTGCTTTCTTATAATCACCTTTTCTTGAATATAATGAACCAATATTATTATATGAACCAGCTACATCTATGTGCTTTTCTCCATATATTTTTAACCTTATATCCAAAGCCTTCTCTTGATACTCTAAAGTTTTTTTGTAATCCTTTTTATTTAAATATAATGCACCTATATTATTATAAACAGTAGCGACATCTGTATTTCTTTCACCATACGCATCTAAATATATTTTTAAAGATTTATTAAAATATTCTAATGCCTTTTCATAATCACCTTTGCTTGAATACGTATATCCTATATTATTATATAAATTAGCTACGTTAGGATGATCTCCTCCATACACTTCTAAATATATTTCTAAAGATTTCTCTAAATAATATAAAGCTTTATCATCATTACCTTCCTTGGAGTATATAAAAGCAATACTGTTATATGAACTGGCTATGTCTGGATGATTTTCTACATACAGCTTTCGCCTTATCTCTAAGGCTTTTTTATTATACTTTAAAGATTTTTTGTAATAACCTTTATTAGAATATATGGAACCTATCATATTACATGCGGTAGCCACATCTGGATGTTTTTCTCCATATATTGATAAATTTATTTCTAACGATTTTTCATTATACTCTAAGGCTTTTTCATTATACCCATTATCATAATATATAGAAGCAAGATTTCCATAAGCTACAGCAGTAGTTTCATGCTTTTCTCCATTAAATTTAATACTACAAAATAAAGCTAGTTTACGCATATTTAATGCATCATCATAATAAGAATATTCTTTTAGATGTTCACCTAAAAATCTATATATATCATTATACTTACTATCTTCTTTTAGCCGTGTTATAACTTTTGAGTATGCTCTTAATATCCCTATGTCGTCTTTTACTTCTTCATAAGTTTTTGCATTTCCGAATATTTTTATGAAGCTCCCTTGATATCTTTTCTGGTAATCATCTACTAAACTTGGTGTATGGTCTTTAAGTATTAATTCCTTAATTAGTGGATGCAGTCTCAAACTTATATTTCTGCCTCTACCATCTTTGTATATGACTGATTTTGATGATAGACTTTTTATTAGTTTTTCTGTACCCATTTCTTGTTTCTTATCTAGTTTTAGGTAGTCAAATAACTTTCTCTTGTTTATGCCATCTCTTGGTACTACTGCTAGTATCTTAAGTAGCTCTATCTCTTTAGCACTTAGTTCACTTATCTTAAATAGTAATCTAAAGTGCTCTATAGGTTCTTTGTTTTTGTTTACTCCGTCTTTCTTTATGCTTACTTCTGTTTCTAGTTTACTTATACCTTCTTTTAATACTTCATAGTATTCTTCTACTGTATAGCCTAAGTCTAGTAATTGTCTTGCTGCTATCTCTACTGCCATTGTATGTGAGTTAAATACTTCTAGTATATTTTGTATTGTTTCTTTGTTTTTATTGTACTCTTCTTCTTCTAGCTTACTTTCTACCTTAAATAGTTCTAATACGTATTCTTGTTTTAACTCATTTACTTCTACTAAATTGTTATCTTCTTTATTATGTGTTTTTCTTGTACTTATTAGTACCTTACATCCTAGCTTAAATACTTCTTTTATGTCTTCATCTTCTTCGTTCATGTTATCTATTACTAATAACATTTGACTGTCTATTAACTCTATTGCCTTGGAGTACCATACTTTATATACATCTTCTATATCTCCTCCTGTTATGTTTATTCCAGGTATAGAGAGTCCTCCTACTAAACTATACTTTAGATTTGTTTCATAACTTATATAGAATACTCTATTATAGTATTCTTCTCTTATTTTCGCATACCTTTTTGCTAGTTCACTCTTTCCTATTCCTCCTATTCCTTCTAGGTATACTACTGTACTACTGTCTTCTTCTTTTTCAAAGTACTTATCTATAGCTTCTATCTCTGATTTTCTTCCTATAAACTTTTCTTTACTATAAAATGGGGTATGCTTAATAAAGGCTATATTCTCATCTGATATACTTATTATCTCTTTTATAGCACTTTTTAGACTTTCTATATTTAGATATCTATCTCTTTGATTTCTTGCGAGTATCCTCTCAAAAAAACTTTCTATCTTATTAAATACACTAGGGTTTATATCCTTAAATATATAAGAGTTTTTATCTACTATAAATAAGTTTTCTCCAAAAGAATCTGTTCCATCAATAGCATCTTCTAATAAGTCTTTTATTAGTAGTCCTAACTGATAGTAATCTGTCTTTTCATTTATCTTCTTTATTGTTTCTTCATTTAGACCTTTTATACTTATCTCTTCTTGTTCTGGGGATAGCCAGTCTGGTGAAACTCCTAGTCTTATAGATGATTTTTCTTTTATAGCTCTTTTTAGTTCTGACTTTTCTATCATTGTATCTACATCAAAGAGTCTTACACTAATACCTTCTTTAGGTGGAGTTATAAATATGTTTTCTGGTTTTAAATCTAGATATAGTCTTCCTAGTTTATGTAGTTTTTCTAGGGCGTTACTTAGTGATAAGGCTAGTTCAAAAATTTCTTTTAGGCTTAGTTTTCCTCTATAATTAGCTAATATATCTCCTGTTACTCTCTCACTTAGGATGTAATAAGTTCCTTTTTCTTCTGTAATTTCGATATTAGATAGATAACTAATAGGACTTACTATGTAGTTTCGTATGCTTTCTTCATTATCAAGTAAAACAAGGCTATCATAAGCGTGTCTAAAATATTTTTTCTCATCATTAAAAGATGTAACACTATCTTTATCACAATGTAGTATTTTTTCTTCTCTGACTATTTTGCAGTCTTTTGGGTAAAGTTCCTTTAAAACGCCCTTTCTAATACTAGAATCTTTCTCGTAGCTTACTTCATATACTATGCAAGTATTTCCTTTTCCTAGTACTTTTTCTATCTTATACTCTCTAGCAAAACCACTTTCTACTTCTTTTAAGTTTATTTTGTTCCCTACTTTTATTTCTTTCCTCAAAGCCATATCTCCAATACTTTAATATAATGCATAAAACCACATTTCTAGATGCTTATTAGTATTATAACATAATCTTTATCTAGAAATATGGCTTTGTTTTTAAAATATATTTTACAAATTTTCCTATTTAGTCTTATCTTGCATCTGCTTTCGTTTCTTTAACCATTCATCTAGAAATGATCCCGACCTCCTTCTAGAATTTAAATCCTCTATCGGAATTTTTTTAATTATCCAATCCCTATATCTAGCAATTTCTGCCCTCATTTCTTCAGATATCTCAAATATTTCTTCAGCACTTTTAGCAGTTTTGCACCTATTAGCAAATTCTTTCCTTACTATATCATATAGTTCAATCTTTTCTAGCTTATTATCAATCAAAATTTTCTCTATATAATATAGCTGTTCTTTTATGCAATTTTTTTTAAATTTTTCATCAAACATATTACACCTCACTTAACAATCCATCATCAAATACCTCATCACCATAGTTTACAGAATACTTTTCTCTCATAGCCATTATATAATCGGGCACTTCTGTAGTAAAGATTTCCTTGCTCCCAACCTTCTTAATATTATAAGGAGGAAGTGGGTTCTTACTGTATTTTTTTAACCTTAAAGCAAGCGCTTTGTTATCCAAAGCCTTATATTTTCTATATGGTTCTACATAATTTTCTATACTGTTTTCCTCTATACTTTCGGCTACCTCTTCACCATACTCTCCTTCTTCTGGCTTAGAAATCTTCATTGTAAAAGCTCTCGTTTGTTCTCCACCCATACTAAAAGTATTAAGACTATTAAATGCATTAAGTCTACATAAATCATAATATAATTCTAGATCATCAAACTTACTTACTATCTCTTTGGCATCTCTTACGGAAAGTCTAAAAGCGCTTAAATTTGCTGCATTTGCATCAAGGGCGTCCTTAACTCTATCCACAAACTGTCCGTTGTGTTGGTGGACTAAAATTGCTGAAACCCCAAACTTTCTACCTTCTGCTAAAATCTGTGGTAGTGGATTATTCTGGAAAAGATGTGCCTCGTCGATTGCTATAATATGATTCTTAGTCCTATCTTTTCTGTTAACAATGGCATTCCATAGTTGAAGTAACAAAATATTTGCCATAATTCTTGCAGCATGTGTACCTAACTTTGGCATCGCAAGATCTATTAAAGTAACTGTATTTATATCAATAGTATTTTCAAAATCTGCTACATTTACTCCTGCCCCTAAATTATTTCGAAGTGCTTTTACTGATGTTAATCTTTGCATTTTTGATACTGCCCAGTTTATTAAGTCACCAAAATCATTATTCATATTTATATATTCTTCTTTTATTCTTCTTGAAAGTTCAGGCTTTCTATATTGAATAGCATTTGCTAACATTCTCATATTATCCCT
>PDWI01004524.1_pt1 | contig 18588 bp, 14 predicted proteins | sample 1430891 | NCBI WGS metagenome assembly PDWI01 (sample SAMN01162508, study PRJNA174530) | Oral metagenome, whole genome shotgun sequencing project. | biome: Marine environment; feature: Marine mammal; material: Swab sample of the gingival sulcus; isolation source: swab sample of gingival sulcus...
ATTGCAAAATCAATTAATTCAACACTTTCTACAATTGACAACGAACAAATCAGAAGCCAAATGGTAACAGTAACGGGAATGAAATATATTCTTCCTGTAGGTATTTTTGGTGCTTTTGGTGGACTTGTACTCTTTGCTTATATGAGTACCGACACATCTTATCTTCTTTCATGGGGGAGTATTTTAATTCAAGATGTAATTATTCCTTTAAGAGGCGGAAAACCATTAGAACCCAAACGCCACATGATGTGGATAAGAATTTCAATTTTATTTGTTGCTTCCTTTATCATTACTTTTAGTATTTTCTTTCCGCAAGTAGATAATATTTATATGTTCTTAGATTTAACTGGCGGTCTTTATCTATCATCGGCAGGAGTTATTTTACTTGGCGGATTATATTGGAGAAGAGGAAACTCCAAAGGTGCTTGGTCTGCAATGATTACAGGTGCTGTTTTAACAACAATAGGTTTCTTTGCCAGATTGTCTTATCCCGACTTTTTAGACGGAAGAATTTTATCCTTTTACATCACACTAATTTCAATTATTGTTTTTATAATTACTTCACTTTTAACAAAATCCGAAGGAGATAATTTAGATAAAATTCTTGATGAAGGTAAAAAAGAGTTGGCAGATGATATTAATAGGAAATGGTATGAACTACCGCCATATGTTCCAAAGTGGGATAGAATTTTAATCCCTTTTCTTTATATAGGAATTGCATTATTTATAATTACATTTATTGGCGTATGGATTTACAACTCTATTGTTGATGTGCCTATTCAAGCATGGTTAGACTTTTGGCAAATTTATCTATATGCAATGTTCTTTGGAGGCTCAATCTTTATGGTTGTGCTTATTGTAGGAGGTTTTAAAAATATAATTGATTTGTTCAAAGGCTTAAAAACAAAAGAAGTCAATAATAAAGATGACGGCAGAGTTGAATAAAAATCATAAGGAAATTTAATGAAAAAAGATAATATTAAAGGTAGTTTAACATTACCTGTTCAGGCAGGGAAAGAAAAAGAATCTTTAGAACTGATAGAAAAATGGGGAGCAGATGCCATAAGGGATAGTAGCAGTGCAAAACTTCCAGAGGAAATGAAAAGCAAAGATTATGCCATTTACTCACAAATTTGTCTTGTAAGAGATGACCAAAAATGGATAAAAGAAAATTGGGATAAATTACCTCAAAAGTTTCTGATGTCGGAATTTGTTACAGCAATATCCGATAAAGTTTCTATTAATCCCATGGAAAATTATTTTGATAAAAAATATGAAATAGACTTAAATCACAACCCTAAAGAATGGTGGCAAGTTTTTGATAGAACAACAGGGAAAGAACACCCTAAACAGGACTGGTATTTTGATAAAGACAGTAAAAAGGTAATAATTACAAAAGCTGAGAAATTTCATGTTTACACGGTAAACTTTTTGGTCTATCAAATATGGGATTCAACCTCAATGTACGATCATCTTATAAATAACTGGACAATTCCGCCTATAGTAAGCACAGAACCTTACCATAAAGAAGCCAGAGAACATCTGATGAAATATTTTGATAATTGGCTAGATAATCATAAATATTCTTCAGTCATTCGTCTTACAACCTTATGTTATCATTTTGTCTTAGACTCAGATAAAAACGGTGTTGATAAATATCGTGATTGGATGGGTTACATGGATACAATAAGTATTGAAGCACTTTTAGATTTTGAGAAAGAATATGGCTACAAATTAAGCTCAGAAGATTTTGTTGATGAGGGATATTATAATGCAACACATAGAATACCAAATAAAAAATATAAAGACTGGATGGAGTTTATCCAAAGATTTGTTTCTGAGTTCGGAAAAGCACTTGTAGATAAAATTCATGCACAAGGAAAAAAAGCAGCCATATTTCAAGGCGACCATTGGATTGGTGTAGAACCTTATAGCAAGAGCTATAAAAAAATAGGAATTGATATAAATATTGGTGCTGCCGAAGATGGTGTGGCTCTTAGAAGATTATCCGATTCTGATTGTAATGAAACAAAAGAGATAAGATTGTACCCTTACTTCTTCCCTGATGTTTTTAAACCCGGAGGAAATCCCACAGCAGAATCTCTAAGTAATTGGATTAAAATACGAAGAGCAATCTTGCGTAAGCCGATTGATAGAATAGGTTACGGAGGAAGATTAGAATTAGCACATCAATTCCCCGACTTTGTTGAGCATGTAACAAAACTTGCAGATGAGTTTCGCTCAATTAAGACAAATTCTCAAATGACTAAGCCTTATTCACTTCCCATAAAAGTTGCGGTTTTAAATTCTTGGGGAAAAATCCGTTCATGGATGAATAATTTTGGAAGAGAGCAAAAATTTTTTGTAAAACGTCCTGATGTAATTGCCGTTGCAGGCTCTAATCTATTGGAATGTCTTTCAGGTTTACAAGTAGAAGTTTCATTTTTAAGTTTTGATGATATTAAAGAAAACGGAATACCTACAGATATAAATGTAATAATCAACGAAGGAGAAATGAACAGCTCTTGGAGTGGAGGAAAATATTGGGATGATACAGAGTTAGTTTCTAAAATTAAAGAGTGGATTTATAATGGAGGCGGTTTTATAGGAAATATTGAGCCATCGGCTTTTCCTAAGAACGGCAGAGTTTTTCAACTTGCGGATATTATGGGTATTGATAAAGAACTTGGCTCTTCTGTTATGACAGCAGGAATCCCTTTTGAGTTGGACAATAATCATTTTATTTTAGATGATAATTTTACTTCATTTGATTTCTTTAATGAAAAAAGTTATGTTTTTTCTAATAGTGAAACAACTAAAGTCTTAAAAACAAATGAAAATGGCTTACATATTCAACTTGCAGTAAATGAATTTGCTAATGGACGTTTGGTTTATTTTTCAGGACTACCATATTCCTTACAAAACACAAGGCTATTATTAAGAGCTCTTATCTGGGTTGCAAAGAAAGAAAATAATTATAAAAAGTGGTTTTCATCTAATCTTAATACAGAATGTGCTGCATATCTAAAGGTAAAAAAATATGTTCTTGTTAATAATACGGCAGAAAAACAAATAACTAATATCTATAAAAGTGAAAATGAAAAACAAAGTGTAGAATTGCAGGCTTATGAAAGTAAGTGGTTTGATATAGAGTAGCAATATTATGAAGTATTGTGATATTAAAAAACTTTGGATAGTTCTTTTTTTAATAATACTTGGCTTGGCAAACTGTTATCCTCAAAAAAATAAAGAAAAAAATAATCTTACACTTTGGTATAAAACTCCTGCTCAAAAATGGGAAGAGGCTTTACCCATGGGAAACGGACGCTTAGGTGTAATGATTTTTGGAGATACGCAAAAAGAAAGAATTCAACTAAATGATGATTCTATGCTCCCCTCAGATATGGGTTGGAAAGAATCAAAAGCAAATAAAGAAGATTTAGCAAAAATACGAAAAGCACTTATTGCAGGCAAAAACGATGAAGCTGACAAGCTATATGTAGAAAAATTCTCTCGAAAAGAAGTTATCCGTTCTCATCAAACAATGGGTGATTTGTGGATAGAATTAAACAATAAAAACATAACAGACTACAAGAGAGAATTAGATATTTCCAAGGCATTCACTTGCATTTCCTATAAAACAAAAGGCAAAAAATTTAGTGAAAAAATCTTTGTTTCTCATCCTCATCAGGCTGTAATTATTGAACTGGCAACAAAAGATGAAGCAGGATTTAATGGAAAAATAAAACTTACTCGACCCACTGATAAAGGATTTCCCACATCACTTACCTTTACAAAAGATAATAACTTGTTAATTATGCAGGGAGAAGTAACCCAAAGGCAAGGAAAGTTTAACTCTCTCCCCTCGCCTATTTTAAAAGGAGTAAAGTTTGAAACCTGTCTTAAAGTCTTTAAGCAAGGAGGTAAGATAAAAAAAGGCAAAGACTTTCTTGAACTTAAAAATGTAAAAAAAGCAACTCTTTATCTTGTTGCAAATACATCTTATTATCATAAAAATTATAAAGAAGAGAATAAAAAAAATCTGTCTGCTCTTATAAATAAAAATTTCAATGAACTTAAAAAAGAACATATAAAAGATTATCAAGATTTATTTAATAGGGTAGATTTTTATTTAAATGAAGATAAACAGACTGATATACCTACAGATAAAAGATTAGAGAATATAAAAAATGATTCTATTGATTTATATTTGGAAGCTTTGCTTTTCCAATACGGAAGATATTTGCTTATCAGCTCTTCTCGTCCTAACACAAATCCTGCAAGTCTTCAAGGTATCTGGAACAAGCATATCAAAGCTCCGTGGAATAACGATTATCATTTGAATATCAATCTGCAAATGAACTATTGGTTAGCAAATCTTACCAATTTAGATGAACTAAATTTACCTTTATTTAATTTGATTGACAAATTGATAGCAAACGGACAAAAAACAGCAATGAAGAACTTTGCTTGTCGAGGAGCTTTTATTCCTCATGCAACAGATTTATGGGGTTCAACTTGGCCTCGTGCCATAACTGCTTATTGGGGTGGTTCCATTGGTAGCGGTGGTTGGCTAATGCAACATTATTACAATCATTTTGAATTTACACAAGATACTATTTTCTTAAAAGAAAGGCTTTTCCCTGCCTTGCATCAAGTAGCTCTTTTTTATAGCGATTGGTTAATTAGCGACCCTCGCGATAACACTTTGGTTTCAGCTCCTTCCACATCGCCGGAAAACAGGTTTTTATTAAACGGCAAAAAAGTAGCTACATGTATGGGAAGTGCTATGGATCAACAAATTATTCGGGAAGTATTTACCAATTACATAAAAACTTGTGATATTCTAAAAGAAAAAAACTCTCTTTATCAGACTATAAAAAAACAACTCAAACGATTACGACCAGGATTTATCATAGGTTCTGACGGACGTATTTTAGAATGGGATAGAGAATATCCTGAAACTGAAAAAGGTCATAGACATATTTCTCATATTTACGGATTTCATCCCGGTTCTATGGTATCAATAGATAAAACACCCAAAATTTTTAAAGCTGTTAAAAAGACTTTAAATTACAGATTAGCTAAAGGAGGAGCAGGAACAGGCTGGAGCAGAGCATGGCTTATTAATTGTAGTGCCAGACTTTTAGATGGAGAGATGGCTCATCAAAATATTCATCTGTTATTGAGAAAATCAATGTATAAAAATCTCTTTGATGCACATCCGCCTTTTCAGATAGACGGTAATTTTGGCTACACTGCCGGAGTGGCAGAAATGCTCTTACAATCTCACGAAGAAAATATTATCAGACTTCTCCCTGCTTTGCCAAAAGCTTGGAAAAAGGGGGAAATCAGCGGATTAAAAACTCGTAAAGGCAATACAGTTTCCCTATATTGGACAAATCATAGACTAAGCAAAGCTATAATAAAGGCAAAAATTTCAAATAATTTTATCCTGATATATAAAAAACAGAAAATTAAAGTAAAATTAAATAAAGGACAAACTTTTACCTTTATCCCAAAATAGAATTATATTAAAAAAAATTGATTTTTTTTTAAACTACTCCTCATTAACAATATCCAAAATTCCTATACTTTCCTCATCTTCATCAATAAAATAAACCTTTTCACTATTACTCCAAATTAAACGGTAAGGATAATTTTTATCTCTTTTTACTAACTTACCCTTTAAATCAAATATTAAAAGATCTTTCTTCTTTGGTGCACGTAAATACTTAGTATAATGGTTATTTACAACATAGTATTTGCCATATTTTTTACCTATAAAAATATTATAATAATTATTTTTATAATTCTTTATGCTCTTCTTTGTCGGTGTATAATCCTGCTCCCACTTTAAGCTTAAAAACTTCTCTTTACTTTTAATATGATAAAGGTCAATACAACAATTCTTGTAATAACAACGAAGTGAGCTGTGTGACAAGGTATCTTGGTCTAAAAAGTGAACATTATTCATAAGAATATAGTGTGACCATTCCACCCAATTTAACTTTTTATTGGCAGGCACAAATTCGTCAACAATATTAAAATTATTATCAAATTGAGTAACACAATAAGAATTTTCCCACAACTTGGGTCTAACAAAAGCCAGAAATCCTTCCTTTATAGGATAAATTCTTACTATATCTAATGAAGAACACTTATATTCCTTGATATAATTAAGCTCATAATCAAAGACTAATATTCTTTTCTTAAATTCATCATGCACACATATTGAATCTTTACCATTAAAAAAAATAGTACGAGGAAAAATCATGTCTCCCGGTCCTTGACCTTCAGGAGCTTTATAACTCTTTATGAATTTACCATTCTTAAACTTTGCCAAAACCCTGTCTGATAAACTTAATATATATAAATCATTACTATTCTCTTTTTCCAAAATTTTAAACCCCGGGAGAATAAAAAGTTCTGCTTTTTCTAACTCTTCACTTGAGATAAAAGGTTTATTAATTAATTTCAAACCTTGTTTCTTAGTTTTTTTACCGCAAGAGATAAATATATTCATACAAAGAAAAATCAAAAATAATCTTTTTAACATCTATTAGCTCCTTTCTTAAAGTAGAGAAAGAAATTCCCTTCTCTACTTTATCATACGGTTAATTAATATTCTCTATTTTATATTAATGTTCTTGTGCATACTCACAACCTTCGACACATGCTGCCCATAATCCCGCATTATGTCCATACTTTTTTTCACAAAGCTTATAACAATTGACTTTACTTCTTACACTATTCTCCATAGCTACCAATGATGATGTTAAAAACATCATTGATGAACCTAAGATAAGCACCATGATTAAAACACTAATCTTTCCTTTTGAAAATAAATTTTTCATTTTTTTCCTCCAAATTTTTTATTTATAATTCTTTTAGAATTATTTATCTTCTTATTTAACTACTCTTAACAATATCCAGAATTCCTATACTTTCATCATCTTCATCAATAAAATAAATCTTTTCACTATTACTCCAAATAAAACGGTAAGGATAATTCTTATCTCTTTTAACTAACTTACCCTTTAAATCAAATATTAAAAGATCTTTCTTATTTGCTGCACCGAAATACTTAGCAGAATAGTTGTTTACTACATAGTATTTACCATATTGCCCTATAAAAAAATTATAATAATAATTTTTCATACCCTCTATGCTTTTTTTTGTCGGTGTATAATCCTGCTCCCACTTTAAGCTTAAAAACTTCTCTTTACTTCTAATATGATAAAGGTCAATACAACAATTCTTGTAATAATAACGAGCTGAACTGTGTGCCAAGGTATCTTGATTTAAAAAGCGAACAGTATTCACAAGAAAATAGTCTGACCATGCCCAATTTAACTTTTTATTGGCAGGCACAAATTCGTCAATAATATTAAAATTATTGTCAAATTGAGCAACACAGCAAGAAGTTGACGATGATTCACCAAATCCGAGAAATCCCTCTTTTATAGGATAAATTCTCTCTAAATCAAACTTTAAATTATTACACTTATATTCCCTGATATAGTTAAGCTCATAGTCAAAAACTAATATTTTTCTCTTTCTTATATCGTGCACACATATTGAATCTTTACCATTAAAAAAAATAGAACGAGGTGCAATCATATCTCCCGGTCCTTGACCTTTAGGAACTTTATAACTCTTTATGAGTTTACCCTTGTTAAACTTTGCCAAAACCCTGTCTAATGAACCTAATATATATAAATCATTACTATTCTCTTTTTCTAAAATTTTAAAACCCGAGAGAGTAAAAAGTTCTGCTTTTTCTAAATCTTCACTTGAGATAAAAGATTTACTAATTAATTTCAAACCTTGTTTTTTCGTTTTTTTACCACAAGAGATAAATATATTCACACAAAGAAAGATAAAAAATAATCTTTTTAACATCTATTAGCTCCTTATTAGAATAGTATGACTTATATGTAGATTTTTTATATTGGGAATAATTTTCCAATAAAAGATATTGATTATAAAAAACTCAATTAAAGCAACACAAATAAAAAATATTCTTTCTTTACTTCTGTTCATAAATATATTATTCCATAGTAAAAAAACAAAAACAATAATTTTATATTTAACATACCCCCACTTCTTACTTAGAAATCACTTTAAACAACCTATTATCAACGATTAAAAATGATTTTAGATTATCTGATTATCTTTCTTTCTGCTATAAAAAATTATGAAACTTGAAAAGGCTGTACGTGTTTATCTTCTCTTCTATCGCTTCGCTTTACCTCAGCTCTCGCTTGGCGCTTCGAAGACAAAACACGTTGCCTTTTAAGAGTTAGCTAAAAAAATGGGGTGATGCCAAAGATATTTCATATAGAATATTTGTAAATATTATGTTAAGATATGGGGAAAATATGGCGGGGTGTAGCGCAGTTTGGTAGCGCGCACGGTTCGGGACCGTGAGGTCGGAGGTTCAAATCCTCTCACCCCGAGAGTGAACAATGAAAAATTTATATCCTGATTTTTTTATACCGGGCAGTGAAGAAGAACAACTTTTGTCTCAGCTTAACAAGAAAAAAATTCCCAAACACATAGCCTTTATTATGGACGGTAATGGACGATGGGCAAAGGGGAAAAAATTAAGCAGGAGTGACGGTCATAAAGCAGGAGTAAAAACAGCAAATTTAGTTAGTAAATGCTCTAGATATCTTGGTGTTAAACACATAACTTTATACGCTTTCTCCAGTGAAAATTGGAAAAGACCTGTATCAGAAATAAATACTCTTATGGATTTATTGCATGACAATATTTTAAATAATAACAAAATGTTGTTTGAGAATGATATTAAATTTAATGTTATAGGAAATATATCCAAATTACCAATAAAATTAAAATCAGCCATAGAAGATTTAATAGAAAAAAGTAAAAATCATAAATCAATGGAAATTATTCTTGCTTTAAATTACGGCTCAAGAAGTGAAATAGTCAGAGCAGTAAAAAGAATAATTCAAGACGGAGTAAGCGAAAAAAACATAAATGAAAAGACAATAAAGAAATATCTTTATACGGCAGGCATAGAAGATCCCCAATTAATAATAAGAACATCGGGAGAGCAAAGGCTGTCAAATTTTTTATTGTATCAAGCGGCTTACAGTGAATTCTACTTTAGTGATATTCATTGGCCGGATTTTTGCGTAAAGGAATATTTAAAATCCATTCTGGACTATCAAAATAGAGACAGAAGATTTGGAGGAATATGAAAGAGATAATAACTCGTACAATCACAGCCTTTTTCTTAATAGCAGGATTATTTTTAGCAGTAACTTTTTTACCAGTTAAAATATTTGCAGGCATTATTTTTATTATTGCTTTAATGGCAGCTTGGGAACTTTTAAAGATAGCAAAGTTAAAAAATTTGAATAATATCTTGCTCCCCTTAATAAATGGTGGGGTAATATTTTCTTCATTTTTATTCCCTCAAAAACTAACTTTAGATTTATCTATATTTATAATTATATTTATAAATTGTCTGTTCTTTTTAATCTTTTTGAAAGATGAAGATAAATTAAACTCTTTTATTAAAGATTTCGGTGTTCATCTCTTAATACCGATTTACCTTATATTTACTTTAATGTATTTATTTAAATTAAGAGAACTTGGGGCAAATTATCTCTTCTTTCTTATCTTTGTGATAGCAATAGGAGACAGCGGAGCTTATTTTGTGGGAAGAAAGATAGGGAAGCATAAAATTTATCCCGTTGCTTCGCCCAAAAAATCTTTGGAAGGATTAATTGCCGCCATTATTACTGCGGGTTTAAGCTCAATATTGATTGTCAAGCTCTTACCTTTGGAGAACAGAGGAAGTATCAATATCTTTGTCTTGGTAATTACGGCAATGGTTATTGAATTGGTTTCTCAAATATCCGATCCAGTTGAATCCTTGTTTAAGAGATGGGCTAAAGTTAAAGATTCCGGCAACTTATTGCCCGGACACGGAGGAGTTTTAGACAGAATAGACAGTTATATCTTATGTGCTCCTCTATTTTATTACACGGTAATTTATTTATGGTAATTCAACGATGAAAGATATTATTTTGCTTGGTTCTACGGGTTCAATTGGTGTTAATGCTTTAAATGTAGTAAAAAACAATAAAGAAGATTTTAGAATAAAAGGACTTGCCGCAGGTTCTAACTTAGATTTATTAAAAAAACAGATTTCAGAATTCAAGCCTGAATATGTATATATAGAAAATAAAAAACATTTAGAGGCATTAAAATCTTGGGATAAAGGAATAAAATATTATTGCGAAGATCAAGGTTTACAAGATATGGTAAAAGATTGTGATGCCGATATTTTTCTTTCGGCAATAGGAGGAACCACTCCTTTAAAAGCTACAATAATTGCCATTAGGAAAGGAATGAGGATTTGTCCCGCAAACAAAGAAACATTTGTGGCGGCGGGAGATTTAATAAATAAAGAATTAAAAGCCAATGGCAATGATTTAATCCCTATTGACAGTGAACAAAGTGCTATATTTCAAGCTTTGGAGTGCGGAAACAAAGACGATGCAACAAAATTAATTTTAACGGCATCGGGAGGGCCTTTTTTTAACACAGAGATTGAAGAGTTTGACAAAATAACGCCCAAACAGGCATTAAAACACCCTACATGGTCTATGGGGCAAAAGATAACCATAGATTCCGCTACCATGATGAATAAAGCATTGGAAATAATTGAGGCCAAATATCTTTTTAACTTCCCTAAAGATAAAATAGAAGTGCTGATTCATCCGCAAAGTATAGTACATTCAATGGTTGAGTTTAAAGATAAGTCTATTATGGCTCAAATGGGAGAGACAAACATGATGATACCAATTCTTTATTCTTTGTCTTATCCTCAAAGATTTGCAAGTGATTTTCAAGGTTTTGAATTACTTATAAATAAGAATCTTCAATTTTATGAAGTAAACAGGAATAAATTTCCTTCAATAGATATGGCTTATAAGGTGCTGGATATAGAGAAAAGTTCCGGTGCTGTTTTTAATGCGGCAAATGAAGTTGCCGTTCAATTATTTTTAGAGGAAAAAATAAATTTTACAAATATATTTAATCTGGTTAATGAGACATTAAATAAAAGCAATTTTTATCCCCTTAACAGCATTGATGATGTTGACAATGCCATAAAGGAAGCAAAAGCATTAACCATGAAGTTATTTTTGGGAGTTCATTAATGTACCTTTTTACAACTGTTTTATCCCTTCTCATACTTTTGGGAGTGATAGTTTTAATACATGAGTTCGGTCATTTTATTGCCGCCAGATTATGCGGTGTTAAGGTTGAAACTTTTTCTTTCGGGTTTGGTAAAAGACTATTCGGCAAGAAAATAGGAGATACTGATTTCAGAGTCAGTCTAGTTCCTCTCGGCGGATATGTGAAAATGTCGGGAGAATATGATTACGATGATAATAAAAAAGGCGAAGAGCACGATTTTATTTCAAAAAAAAGATGGCAGAAAATCTTTATTATAGCAATGGGGCCGATAATGAATTTGGTCTTGGCATGGGGAATATTAAGTTATATTAATTTTAAAGGAGTAGAAATTGACTCTTACAGAATGGAAAAACCGGTACTATTCTATATAGACAAAGAATCTCCCGCAGAAAAAGCAGGCTTGCGTAAAGGAGATCAAATCTTAAATATTGACGGAAATAAAATTGAGAATTGGGAAGACCTTGAGTTAATAACAAGTGCAAACGGCGGAGAAAGTCTTGATATAGTTTTTTTAAGAAATAATAAAAAATTAAATACTATCCTCGATATTAAGGCTTATGGCACACATAATTTAGGATATGCAGGCTTATATTGGCATCTTGATCCTATAATTGAATATGTTCAAAAAGACAGTCCGGCACAAAAAGCGGGCTTATTAAAGGGAGATAAAATAGTTGAAGTGGACGGCACCCGGGTAGATAATTTCTTTGCCATGCGCGGAATGCTGACGAAGAAATCTTCTCAAGAAGTCAAATTTAAAATTATCAGAAACAATCAAGAGCTGTTTTTTCAAATAAAATTGGCTGACTATAACGGCAGAGCCTATTTAGGAGTATTTCCTCATTTCCCCCGCACAATAAAAAGACACGGATTTTTGGCTTCATGTGCAGGCGGTGCAAAAGAAATGGGGAAATTGGTCAAATTGACTTTATCCGCATTTCAAAAACTATTCACGGGCAGATTATCGCCAAAAACTCTCTCAGGACCTATTGAAATAGCAAAAGTCTCGGGAGCGGCTTTAAAAAGCGGATATATGAACTTCTTGACCTTAATGGCTTTTATCTCTCTTCAACTCGGGATAGTCAATCTCTTCCCCGTCCCAGCATTGGACGGAGGTCAACTCTTAATTTATACGGTAGAGAGTATTTTTAGAAGAGATTTAAGCCAAAACGTCAAAGGAGTGCTTACAAATTTAGGCTTTCTAATGCTTGCCTGCTTAATGGTCTTTGTTATTATTAACGATATATTAAAAATCTTTAAATAGTAACAATATTATCGGGCTTTTTATTTTGCAGCACATCTTCAAGAGCTTTAATACACATTTGGGCCATGGAAAATCTTGTATCATAAGTGGCACTGCCTATATGAGGTGCAAGCACTACATTATTTAATGTTAAAAGCTTTTCATTTATTTTCGGTTCAAACTCATAAACGTCCAGAGCCGCACCGGCTATATTTTCATTAATCAAAGCCTCTGCCAAATCATCTTCCTTAACCAAAGCACCTCTTGCCGTGTTTATAAAGAGAGCGGATTCTTTCATTAAGTCAAACTCTTTTTTGCTTATCAAATGATGTACGTCTTCATTGTAAGGCAAATGCAAACTTATAAAATCACTTTCAGTCAATAAATCTTTAAAATCTTTATATTGATAAGAATATTTTTCTTCTAAGTCTTTTTTTCTATTTTTTGAATAATAAAGAATATTCAATCCGAAAGCTTGGGCTCTACAAGCTGTTTTTTGACCGATTTTTCCCAAACCTATAATTCCAAAATTTTTCCCTTTTAATTCATTTCCCAAAAGTAAATCGGGTGCCCAACCTTTAAAATCACCATCCACAACCATTTTATGACCTTCCCTAATCCTTCTTGACAATGTAAGAAACAATGCCATGGTCAAATCGGCAGTGGCGTCGCTTAAAACATCAGGTGTGTTGGTAACAAGAATATCCCTTTTCTTCATTTCTTTTATATCTATATTATTAAAACCTGCCGCATAATTGGCAATAATTTTTAATTCCTTTAAATCTTTTACACTCTCTTTATCGATAACATCACTGAGAAGAGAAATAATTGCAAAAACATCTTTATTTTCCTCTAATGTTTTATTTAAATCTCCTTGAGAGATAACAACCTTAAAATTCTTTTTTAAGCTCTCGATTATAGGGGGAAAAAGTTTATGACTTAAGACTACTTTTTTCATTAATATACTCCTTTATTATTATAAATGCTTTATGAAATTTATCTTTTAAAATATTTTTGTCTCTACTCAAAAATCTGACTCCTTCATACTCTATGGAATCAGTGGCAATTAAAATATTTTTTATCTCTTTTTGTAAATAATATCTTAAAAAAAATAACTCCATATCAACTATTTTATAATCTTTCTCATATTTATACAACCAATTTTTATTCTCTCTTTGAACTATATCTATACTCAAAGCAGAGGGTAATATTTCTATATCTTTATCTTTTATGGTGCTTAAAGATAACTTTTCCTGCTTAATTCCCTCTATAGAAACTCCAAGTCCTGTTTTCTGAGCGGAAAAAAGACTGATTTTATTGATATTTCTTTGATTTAAAAGCCCTGCAGTTCCGCAGAAAAAAATATTTTCCGCTTCCGATATATCCAAAAACATTAAAATTGTGTACAAATGGGTATATCCCAAGAAATTATGAACCAGAGCATAATTTCTCAGGACTATAACTTCACAATTTACTATTTTATGAATTTTTAAAGCTTCTTTTTGCAAATCTTGCAATAATTTCTTATTTAAAAAATTTGGTACAAATACAATATTTTTTTGCTTAACCTTCAAGCGTCTTACACTAAATAAAGTATTATCTGTCCAAATCAATAATTTTTTTTACTTTTTTATTTAATTTTACTTATTTTATGCTTAGAAGAAACAATATTACCTTTAACTACTTTAATATCCATTAATTTATAGTCTTTTAATAATTTTGTAATATCGTCTTTTACTGCTCTCGTGGTTAAAGTTGCTCTTGATATAGTATCAACGCTATCGATATCTTCTAATTTTTTATTTTTAAAAGACGATAAAAAAGGACCTTTTTTTATTCTCCTAATAAAAGAGGGAGTTTCTCCGGACTTAACGATAGAAACCTCAACAATTTCACCCTTGGGTTTTAAGCATACCAAACAATTTGTTGCCCCTCTATATCCTTTAGTTGCCAAAAAGTCATTACTCAAAAGATAAATATTACCCTCATTTAAAGCCATAATAATCTTATCACAAAGGAAATAATCAAATTTCTTATTTGGATAAACATCTGAAAGAAACTTCTCAAAATCTTTCTTCTCTGTCTTTTCTGTCTTGCTTTGAGCAACAAGTCCCAAACTCAAGAAAATAATTAAACCCAATATCATAAAAACATTTTTTTTGTTCATTTTATTTTACTAAACTCCTTAATTTTTTTGTAGCTATAACTTATAACATTTCAATAAGCATAAAGCAAGAAACGAAAGAAATCATAATATCTTATTCTTCTCTATAAAAAAGTTAATTCCTTTTAGTTAATATAGAAACCAGGATTAGTTGATAATAATCTAATGAGCGAATTAAATTTCAATTCCTTTTAGTTAATATAGAAACTTACTTAATTTTGGCAAATCTATAAAGGCTCCGAGGTATTTCAATTCCTTTTAGTTAATATAGAAACCTGTCGTAATTCTCGTCATATTCAAGCTCGTAATCAAGATTTCAATTCCTTTTAGTTAATATAGAAACCTATAATATGGGCTATATCCGCCGTAAACTCTTCCCATTTCAATTCCTTTTAGTTAATATAGAAACTGTAGTATAACTCCAATCTCCCCATAATCTATGATAATTTCAATTCCTTTTAGTTAATATAGAAACCTACTCCCGGACCTGCCCTCAATAGAATCTTTTAATTGATTTCAATTCCTTTTAGTTAATATAGAAACTTATCCCTTATAGAAGAAGCTAAGGAAGAAAAAGAGCTATTTCAATTCCTTTTAGTTAATATAGAAACTATTGTATTTAGATAGATTATTATATATCTTAGTCCAAATTTCAATTCCTTTTAGTTAATATAGAAACGGATTTATCGACCATTTCAAAAGAGGCGTTCATTTCTATTTCAATTCCTTTTAGTTAATATAGAAACAATCTTATAATGTAAAAATAATTCCCAAGCAAAACGGATTTCAATTCCTTTTAGTTAATATAGAAACGAAAATCCTATGCCTCACGTTCGTATGCCTAAAAAAAATTTCAATTCCTTTTAGTTAATATAGAAACCCCTCAAGCCTTGTTTGTAAAGTTTCAAATCCTGCATTTCAATTCCTTTTAGTTAATATAGAAACACGCCTTTGCTGTTTTGAATTTTGATATCGCAGATACATTTCAATTCCTTTTAGTTAATATAGAAACTTACGGGATGGCGTACGGGTGCCAGCAAGGATATGAATTTCAATTCCTTTTAGTTAATATAGAAACTTATTTGGCATAATTCCCCCCTTTTTTATTTGCCTGTATTTCAATTCCTTTTAGTTAATATAGAAACCTAACTGCAACCCAATATAAAATCTATAGAGATAGCTATTTCAATTCCTTTTAGTTAATATAGAAACTTAAAAAGCTCTTAATCGAGAAAATGCAAGACATCTATTTCAATTCCTTTTAGTTAATATAGAAACTTTTTTGGAAAATTGGCTTGAAAATGGCTTAAATTTATTTCAATTCCTTTTAGTTAATATAGAAACAATATCATGTTGTTTTACCTCCTCCTTGTCTTTTCAAATTTCAATTCCTTTTAGTTAATATAGAAACTACAATAACACCATGCTTATATGCTAATCCACTTCTATTTCAATTCCTTTTAGTTAATATAGAAACTCTTCTTCAAGACCTTTTAAAGGACACTCAAAAACTATTTCAATTCCTTTTAGTTAATATAGAAACAATTTCAAGTCTAAGAGTGCTTAACTGTTTCTGACATTTCAATTCCTTTTAGTTAATATAGAAACAGCTATATTAATAAAAATTATGGAGGTAAAATAACAAATTTCAATTCCTTTTAGTTAATATAGAAACTTGTTTATTAATCCTAACCTAATCTGTTCCATTTGTATTTCAATTCCTTTTAGTTAATATAGAAACAAATTTTGACGATAAAGAATTAATAGACGAGGAAGAATTTCAATTCCTTTTAGTTAATATAGAAACATTACAATCCATTAAGATTACGAAGTTTAAATCTTAAATTTCAATTCCTTTTAGTTAATATAGAAACAGGAACAAGACAAGAGATGATGAAGCTAAAAGAGACATATTTCAATTCCTTTTAGTTAATATAGAAACTCTGTAGTAACTGAGAAAGGTAGTATCTACAGTCTATTTCAATTCCTTTTAGTTAATATAGAAACTATACATCAAAAAAAGAGGTTTAGACTGTACCAAAGTTATTTCAATTCCTTTTAGTTAATATAGAAACCAAACACAGCCTTTCTTTAAGGAGTTTTAATAATGAAATTTCAATTCCTTTTAGTTAATATAGAAACTATATTCTAATTGTTTTTTAGATAATTTGTTCTCTTATTTCAATTCCTTTTAGTTAATATAGAAACTATTATGCGACTATGGATGATGAGTTCATAGGTATCTAATTTCAATTCCTTTTAGTTAATATAGAAACATAATAGATTAGAGCTTCAGAAAGAAGAGTATAAACTATTTCAATTCCTTTTAGTTAATATAGAAACTTCTTTAGATCTTACGTTCTATGTTTACGGAAACAAATTTCAATTCCTTTTAGTTAATATAGAAACTCCATATTTTAAAGTAAAAATATGGACTTGATTTTTTATTATAGTCTTACTTTTAAACTTTTGCAAATATTTTTTGAATATTTCTATGTCGTACCCCCTTATTTGAAACACTAACATACATCGACTAAATAAATTGAATATCATCTTTTTTATCTTCTCCATAAACTATTCTATCAAAAAACTTCATCTTTCTAAACTTATAAATAACAACAGAATCTCCCTCATCTTCACAAATAATATCTTTAATATCCGCAACCAACTCTTCATATGAGGCCAAAGACATCTCGCCTTCAAAAACAGAATTCTGTATCCATTGTAAATATTTCCTGCACACCTTAAGCATCTTACCGCAACGCTTTTGATTTACATCATAGAATAAGATAACAAACATTACCAATCCATAACAAAGGGTTTATACTCTTTCTCACCCATTAAATGTTTTTCCAGTTTATAAAGCTCCATTCTTATTAATCTTCTATAACTCACTTTTTTATTTAAGTTCCTGTGTTTTATAGTTTCTTTTAATCTCTCTTCAATATGTTGTAAAAATTTCTTGCAACCTTTTTCATTAAGAATTACTCCTTTTAGATTATTGTCAAAATGTTTCTTTGTAATAATTTTCCTGTTAATTACGGAAAAGATTGTTCTGTCTCCGATAATTGGTTTAAAAATTTCGGCTATATCCAAATTCAATGAAAATCTTCTAAAATTAGAAGTATGCAAGTAAGCAATTCTAGGATCCAAATGAGTCTTATAAATCTCACTTAAAGATTGAGTATAAATAATTGAATTGGAAAAACTTATTAAAGCATTAATATAATCTTTGGGCGGTCTTTTATTTCTCTCATGAAAAGTAAAATCTTTATTTTCTATAATTACATTAAAAGCCTGATAATAAATTTGTTTAATCATGCCCTCAAATGCCATCAATGAATTAATCTCTTTTTGCAAAGACACCTTTTTTATAATCTCTTCCGTCTCATCTATAATCTTATTTAAATCTTTACCCCGCCTATTATAATATTTTAATATTTTTAAACAATTTTTAGCCGCTCCCAAAACAAATTGTATGGCGAGATAAATTCTTTTATCATTATCTTTGTAAAAATCAACCTGCTTGATTATCATAAAACCCGAATTGTAGTGTTCACGAGGATAAAAAGAACCGGAATAATAATTATAATAATTAAAGTAATGAAAAATTATATTCTTTTGGGATAAAAAAATCAAAGCCTTGGAATTAATGTCAATTTCACCAAAAGCAAAAATCTCTTTCACATGCTCCACGGGAATAAACTTTTTATCGCCCTGTTTTGTCTCAAAAAAAATAGTGTTATCTTTTCTGCTTAACCTGCCGTTAGAAAAAATATAAATAGTTTCTTTCATTTCTCTATGCCCAACAAAACTCATTGTAAGAACATTTACCGCAAGGTCTAATCCGCTTAGGCTTAGGTAAATCTGAATGTATTAACTCTTCTATCTTACAACGAGTTTGCACAATTTCTTTAATATTTTCTTCTGACAATAAAAC
>PDWI01004525.1_pt1 | contig 18588 bp, 13 predicted proteins | sample 1430891 | NCBI WGS metagenome assembly PDWI01 (sample SAMN01162508, study PRJNA174530) | Oral metagenome, whole genome shotgun sequencing project. | biome: Marine environment; feature: Marine mammal; material: Swab sample of the gingival sulcus; isolation source: swab sample of gingival sulcus...
AGCTTCAAAGCCTTCTTTAATTGTGTCAAATGCAACTAATATCTTTGCCATAACTTATAATTTAAAGCTTTGCTTATTTTATATTTGTTTCATCGGAGCTGTTCCCCAATTACCTCGGTCAAGACTGCGGTATTGTATAGCTTCGGCGATATGCTCTTGCTTGATATTCTCCGAGCCATCAAGGTCAGCAATCGTACGTGCTACTTTAAGGATTCGGTCATAAGCACGAGCAGAGAGGTTAAGCTTCTCCATCGCAAGCTTGAGTCTTTTAAGTCCTGCCTCGTCAGGACGAGCATAAGTCTGCATCATCTTCGGCGTCATCTGAGCGTTGCAATGGACAGATGAATTGCCAGCAAAACGCTGATTTTGTATTTCTCTCGCACGCAGTACTCGCTCACAAATAGCAGAACTTTTTTCACTTTCTCTCTCGTCTGCAAGTTTTTCAAAAGGAACAGGCACGATTTCCACTTGAATGTCAATTCTATCAAGCAGAGGACCTGAGACTTTGCCAAGGTAACGTTGCACTTGCTGTGGCGAACATTCGCAATGTCTCGTGGGGTGATTGTAATAACCACAAGGACAAGGGTTCATCGCTGCCACAAGCATAAAACTTGCAGGATAATTGACCGTAAACTTAGCACGAGCAATCGTTACTTGCCTTTCTTCAAGAGGCTGACGCATCACTTCCAAGACGTTGCGATTAAACTCAGGCAATTCGTCCAAAAACAGCACGCCATTATGAGCCAAACTAATCTCCCCAGGTTGAGGATTGCTCCCTCCGCCCACGAGAGCAACAGGCGAAATAGAGTGATGAGGCGAACGAAAAGGGCGACGCGTCAGCAAGGTAATATCTTTCTCTAGTTTGCCTGCTACGGAATAGATTTTCGTCGTCTCTAAACTCTCTCCTAAAGTAAAGGGAGGTAAAATCGTAGGCAAACGCTTTGCCATCATTGACTTTCCACTCCCAGGTGCTCCAATCATCAGAAGATTATGCCCTCCCGCTGCTGCAACTTCCAGGGCACGTTTGACGTTCTCTTGTCCCTTGACTTCACTAAAGTCAAAGAGCGACTTAAGTTGCCCTTTGTGAAACTCAACCTCTGTATCCACTTGCACTTGCTCAAGTTCCACTCGTCCGTAAAGCCACTCAATGACTTCAGCGAGCGAACTCACGCCATAAACCGTCAAACCCTCTACCACAGATGCTTCTTTAGCATTCTCTTTCGGTAAGATTAAGTACTCAAAACCTTCTTCCTTTGCTTGGATAGCAATCGGCAAAGCTCCCTTGATAGGTCTTAGCATTCCGTCAAGCGATAGCTCGCCCATTAGCATAAGTTTATCTAAACCTTCGTTTGGAATCTGCTCATCAGCCGAAAGAATGCCAATCGCTAGAGGTAAATCATAGGCCGAACCTTCCTTACGCAAGTCAGCAGGACTCATATTGATGACGAGACGTTTCCCTGGGAATTTATAACCACAACAGTTAATTGCCGAAATGATGCGGTCTTGGCTTTCCTTAATCGCAGCGTCAGGCAGACCAACGACTTGGAAGTAAGTTCCCGCCGTGCAGTTTACTTCTATTGTAACTGTTCGAGCATTGATACTCTGCAAAGCTGCAGCATAGGTTTTGACAAGCATATTTTTATTCCAAACTTTTATCAATTAAAATACAATATTCTCTATGAAACAAAAATATAAATCCACAACCTAATATCCAAATTGCTCAAAACTTATTTTTGAAAAAAAATCTGTTTAAGGCAAAAAAGCGGAAAAATAATTTGATTTCTCCAATTATCTTCGTAAATTTGAGTGTGTCTAATTATTCACCTTCAAAAACTATAGAAAAATGAAACCGCAGAAGAAGAACAACCCATTTAGGAAGATGCTTAACTTTTTGTTTTTCAAAGCAAAAGAACGTAGCAAACGAGAGCGAGCTAAGAAAGTGATTAAGAGTATTATTCCCAAAATAAAGGCTCTTCGTCGCAGTAGAAAATCGGATTGTGATATTGTCGTTACCCAATACATTTCGTTGATTTTGCCTGATAAGACAAAGCAGGAGCTTAGTTATCATTATTTTTCAATGCTTGAAGCTCAAGAAAAGGGGCTTAAAGAGGAGCATAATTTTAAGCAATACTGCCTTTATATCTATGCTCAGATAGAGGGTATTTTGAACGCCTTGTTTAGTGATGAGGATTTTGAGAAAATGCTATCAAATATAGGTACAATGCCTGCCTATATGAAGGAGCAGGACGGGCGTGATGATTATATTCAGAAGTATAAGCAGTTCCCTAAAGATTTTTTCCCACGTTTTGGAGGTATTACAATGGCGGAATATCTATTAAATGGACGAAATGATTTAGAAGATGCCAATTTTGTGCCATTATCTGAGCTCGCAATTCCTGAAAAATTCCAAATTTTTCTTTATGTATTCAAATATAAATTCTGTCTTCGTCCAACATACGAAGATAAATGGAATCAGACTATAATGGATTTCTATTTGCTCCGACAAATTAGAAATGACGCAATACACCCCAATGCATCAAAGCAATATGCAAAAGAAGATCAAGAAAAGCTTCAGCAAATCTATGCTAATAAAGAGCAATCAGCACGTAACTTTAAGACACTGCTCAATAGAGTGATTACGTGGTTTGAAGAGTATTATCCATTGTCTGAAGAGGCCTTAAAGTTGGAGTATAAATGCTCACAAGATGCTCATTCTGAGTATTATTACTAAGTTTGATAAGAGAAAATAGATTAGCGTCCGAAGCTCTTCATTGAGTTTCGGACGTTTTTTATTTTAATTATTCTAAAGTTTTACTTCTTCTTTTAACGTGAGTTCGGTCTAAGGATTTATATACAAGATACAGGTTCTTAGACAATTCCCCTCCGTGGGAGGGGTGCCACGCTAGTGGCGGGGTGGGGCGAAGAAAATTACTATGCCTTTTCTATAAAAGCCTCCCCTACCTGAAGGCAGGTACTCTCTTCCAAAGAGAGAGTTTTTTTATATAACCTTCTTATAATCAATTCTTATGGACAGGTATCTCTTAGGGCGAGCTGACGTTATCTTAATTGAAGAAAAGTATTCGTAAAGCCTACAACTCCCATTAGTAAAGCTCTTACTAAACTAAATTCAGTCTCCATTAGATAGGCTGAAAGAGGGAAAAAAACAGCCCATAGAATTGCAAATAAGATAGATGTTAGCCATCTTTTTGTTTTAAGTTTCTCTTTAAGCAAAACTGGGCTTACAATCAAAACTAGAAGTAGCCACGTTTTAATCGTGCCATAAGATAACTTGAACGTTTTATCAATCAAGCTATCAAGCAGATAAACAAGAATAATGATAAAACCTGAGATTAGAACTTTTTTCTGAACTTTACTATCCATAACATTTATTTTCTTTGTGCATTTATCAAACTAGCAGGCATATATTTCTTGATTAGAGCCGTAACAAAGCCAAAAACAGCTGAAAGAATAATGCCTTTAGGCTCTAAATATCCCAAGCAAACTAAAGAAATGAAAGTCATACATATTGACCAAATCCCCGCCATTAGTACAGGAAAAAGCCATTGACTTACTTTCGTTGGCAAATAGACATATAAGACACGTGAGCAGATTAAAACGATAGCTAAAGTTGAATTCGAATAGCTTTCATAGTCTAACCAATTCACATTATTGGGTAAGTCGCCCTACTGAACAAATAATCACATTAAGTAGTCCTAGGAAAATAAATAGTAGGACAGAGACTATTATTTCTCTAATAATTTCTTTTCTAGTCATATTTGTTTTAATTAAGTTATTTCCACTACCTACAAAAATAGCGTTATTTTCAAAATCAACAAGAAGTTCTTGTATTATAAACACATATTTAATCTTTTTCTCTAATAAAACGAAGATGAACGAAAGAAGCAAAAGGAAAAGTCAAGGTATTAAAGATAAAATCTTCGGAGCAAAAGTCAATATCAAAAGAATAATCTATGGCGTATGTAAAGGCTAAGCCAAAGAGCGTAAGTAATGGAAGAAAAAGAAAAAAATAGGCTAGCCACGGAAATTGTCTTATACTCTTTCTATTACTTGGAATTAACTCTTTTATATCGAAAAGCAGGAAAAATATAGTCGTTGCAATAATTGCCATATCTATTTCAGCAAACATTATAATTATTGGATTCTTCGCTTCCCATTGGATATCTTTGATATAGGCATATACAAGCAATAAGCCTATATGTAAGCAAATCATATAAAAAGTATTTCTCCACATAAGTTGATAGTTTGTCGTACAAATATAGCTTTTTATGAAGAAAGCACAAGTAACAGAAAAAAGTTTCTGGGAAAACTTTTTCAACTTAAACGGAAAACTTTGAAAAGTTTTTGGGAAGAAATTCTTAACAAATAGAGAGTGCCTATAAGTCTTTGATAAATAAGTAATTAAAAACAGCTTAAGATTGCAATCTTAAGCTGTTCTGATTTGTGGTGTTTTGCTCCCTGCTGGGAAGCGGATTTGTGGAGATTTAGTAGCGTTCGCCCCATTGACTTGTCAGGAGCGTAATTGGGATGTTGAGGGCGAAGTACCAATTAGGTTTTGATTTACTGAAGTCTGTGCCGATGAAAAGCCCTAGGCGAAAGAAGTTATCCCAACCAATTGAATAGCCAAATTCGGCATAGTTTTGTTTATCTATATCCGAAATAAATTTAAGGTGTAAGCCTTCATCAAAGCCAAGTCCTTTAGAACCAAGAAAAGAGCGAGAGAGCAGAAGTTTTTGACTTGTGCCTGTCCAATATAAACCTGTCCATTGATTATTGAGTAGGTAGTGGCGAGGGAGCGTTGCCCAAGCATTGTCAAAGGTTTCAGGCATTGCAATAGCAATTTTACGGAAGTGCCTTGCGTCTAATAGACCGAGCTTATTAGCCTTGAGCAGTCCGCCGAAGAACATTGCGAAGCGATGCAAGAAGAGATTATCAGCCCACGCAGAGCGTAAAGTCCCCTCAAGCATTGTGTAAGAAACAAATTGTGCTTGCTCCTCTAGGCTTAAGAATTTAGGCTCGAAAGTCTGTCTGAAGTTTAGCCCAAGAGCTAGGGAATTATAACCATAAGGAAGTTGAGTACTTGACGGATATTCGGCAGACATTGGAGCTTTAATCGCAAAGTCATAGAGCAAGTTTGCCTCTGCGAGCAGGAGCTTTTCCATAGGCAGGTTCGCATTGTAGCAATGCTCTCGCTGTTCATATAACAAGGATAGGGTAGCGTTCAACTTCGGACTTAGATAGGACGTCCCTCGTAGCGAAAGAAAGCTTTTCTTAAAGTCTCTAATCTTATTGTTTGCTCCTATTGGATTGATAAATTTCTGAGTATAAATTTCGCCTTTTGTTTCAGGCAAAGTCTCTCGAGAAGTTTGTCCTCCTGAAAGCAAGAGTAAAGCATCTCGCTCGGGATTGAAATAATAATAAAGCTTATGTTCGTGGTAATAGTAGTTGCTTTTTGTGGTATAATTGTGGCTCGTTCGGAGGCTAAGCTTGTGTCCCAGAGCAAATTGATAGTCAAGCATTGCTTCGTAACCTAGCCAAAGTCCTTCGTGTTTGCTGTAGTCAGGAATGAGGTAAATCAAGCCGTCAAGACTAAGTGTCAGCTTTGCTGCTAATTGAAATGAAGGTCCGAAGATTATATCAGAGAGGAGTTTGCCATATTTTGACGGCTTCGCTTCCTCTTCTTTAATCGGTATGTCCAAGAAAGAATAGAAAGGACTTTCGTCAAAAGGAGGGAGCGGACGATAACGTTGTAGGCGTTTGAAGGCTTGCTGAGAGAGAATGCTTGAGACCTTTGCTTGGAGCAAGTCCTCCACGTTTGCTTGAGCCTCTAGCCTTGTTGAGGATAAAAAGCTTAAAATTATCCCTATTAAAGCAAGAGAACTTAAGCGAAAAATAACGATTTGTTTGCTCTGTCTTTTTCTTGCCTTCATTCTTCCTTTTTTATGCTTCAAAGATAAAGTTTTATGAGTAGTTATACAAACTAATCCTTTTATTTAAGGAAGAATTTTATATAATTTAAAAAGCCTAATGATATAGAGCTATAGGAGAAAAGGTAAACACTTTAATTGATTTATATTGAGTAGAATATCTTTGCTTTTGTTAGCTTGATGTTAAAGTCTGAAGTCCCGTTGTTACTAAGCTTAAAAGAAAGAGTTTGTAAGAAAAAAATATTTTTATCGGATGAAAATTTGCAGGAATGATTTTTTTGTTATACCTTTGCAGTGCAAAAGAGAGGGAGACCTCTTAAATAAAGCAAAGGGGCCTATAGCTCAGCTGGTTTAGAGCACCTGCCTTACAAGCAGGGGGTCATAGGTTCGAATCCTATTGGGCCCACAAAGAAGAAGTGTTAGCAATCTGCTAACGCTTCTTCTTTTATTGTTTCTAGGAAGCACTAAGACTTGAGCGGAAATAAGTCTTTAGGTAGGGGGAGGTTTAGCTTCTTTTCTAAATGCTTTAAGTACCAACAGAAAGATAGGCCGTTGATACTCGTCGGGCTGAAGCGTTTGTCTGCTTTTACTTCCTCTTGAAGAGCTTGCATTATTGAGTCAAAACCAATTAAGTCAGTCTTGAAAATATCAGATTTTGGAAGGAAAGGTTTGATATAAGGCTTGAGCCATTGTTTGAAGCGATAGGACGGACTTTCTAAAATATCTGCTAGATGTAGGTCGTCATCAAAGTTAATGTCATAGGCTTCAAAGAGTCGCATTGCCATTTTGTCGTAGAGCTTTTTACCAAAGCGAAGCTGTGCTGGTAGGCTGTAAGCAAAGCGATAGAGCTTTTTGTCAGTGAAGAGCATTGCCGTTTCAAAACCTCTATAACGCCACGAGTGCTGACTATTAAGAATGTACTTCGGATAGTCTTCATTAGCGATAAAGCTTTCAAAGAGATTCATTGCCGTAGCCTTTGGATTACTTTCCTTAAGTGCCGATAGACTTGCTTTGATTTCTTCCTTAATTAACTTGATTTGCTTTGTACTAAAATTCTGATTAAGAGTTTTATGTCCTATTAGCTTATCTGTTAAGTCGTCCAAACTTAGCTCTTTATTTTTAAGCCAAAATCTATGCATTACTCTTGAACCTCCGATATTATCTCCTTGATGTCCCGCAATCAAAACCGCATTTTCTTTTGTAAGTTCGCCTCTTGAAAGCTCTTTTGAGGGGATAAACTCCTGATAGTAATAGCTAGCCGATAGTCCCGTCATAAAGTACATATAATCAAGGAACTCCTCATTGCTTCGGTAGTCAGAAAGCTGTTCTAAGTCCACACTCGGAATATAACGGAATGGATAGGCTAGGCGTTCGGCGACAAGCTTTGCCTTACGCATATCTTCGTTTCCCTCTTTGCCGTAGGAGATACATAGAACGTTTTCATAATCAAAGCGTTTCAGTTGCGTCGCAATAAGGCGAGAGTCAAAGCCTCCTGTTAAAGCAATCACAGCTTTCCGTCCGTCAAGATGACGAATCAATCGCTCAGTTGCCTTATCCAATTCGCCTTGAAATAGTTCAAATATTTCGTCTTCGTTCTTTAAATTAAAGCTTTCATCTAGCGAAGGGATTGCTTCGTATCGCTCAGGTGTGCCGACTTGCCCCTCTTGAATACGCAAGGCCGTCGCAGGAGGAAGACTATACAAACCCTCTAATAAGGTGTAATGCCTTGGCGTACAAGCTTTATTAAGGAAGAACGTGAGCGAGGACTTTCGCCAAGCTTTTTGCTTAATATCTTCAACGAGGTCAAAGCCATTCGTTCCGATAGAGCAAGTTTGTTCCGAAGATGAAGAGGTATAATAGAGATGATAGCTCGCACGATAATCCGTTGCAAGCCAATACTCTTTGCCACTTTTCAGGACAATGCGAAAAGCTCCGTTAGCTTCTTGACAGAGCTTTTTGAACTCCTCCCAAGACTTTGCTTGAGAGAAGTATTGGATTAGCTCCTTATCCTTATAATAACGTTCCTCTTTGTCAAAGAGATAGCCCTCGGCATAAGTGTCCATAAAGCTCAGATTTTACTTGCGGTTAGGGTTGGGATTACGGCGATATTGCTGAGGAGTGCAACCCTTATAACGCTTAAAGAGAGAGATAAAGTAGGACATATTTTGGAAGTTCATCTGTTCGGAGATTTCTAAAACAGAAGCACTTGTGCTAAGCAAACGGATACACATTTGGTCTACTGTGTAGCGATTGATACAATTCACCGCACTCTCGCCTGATAAACTTTGGCAAATCTTCGTTAGATAGCGAGGGGTGATACTCATTGCTTGTGCATAATCTTCTACGCACCAACGGTCATCGCAATGCTCTTTTAGTAGGAAGATAAAGTCCATATAATGCTGTTGCTTACGGCTTACATCTTGGGGAAAGTCTTGACGCTGACGCTCATAAATAGAAAGAAGTTCCAAAAGGAAAAGCGAAGCTAAGTCTTTCATAAATGCCTCGTAGAACTTATGCTTACGACGCAGTACGTAACGCTCTGCCATACGGCTTAGAGCAATTAGAGATGTGTATTCCTCTTCCTCTAGGCGAGAGATAGGGTGTTGCTCAAAGAAATTAAGCGTATTAACATTGTAGCGAACCATTTGCTCCACAAAGTTGCTCCCAGATAGAGCCAAGAAACCTGTAAAATTATCCGAAATTTCAATGAGCTTGATGAGTGTGCGTGGCGAAGCAACGCAGAGCATTCCTGCCTCAAGGGTTAATTGCTCTCCTGCAATAACTAGCTCAGCCGTCCCTGATGTGCAAATGACAGTCCAAGCATTCGGAATGCGTAGGGCGTCTTTTGTAAGGTTCAATTTCTCCACAAAGTGCTTATCTATGAAGAGTATATCAAAAATTAAATCTCTATTTCCTTTTCTAAGTAGTTCTAATTTACTTAAATCTTGTCCGTTCATTTTCTTATTTTTTATAGTTCTCTATTTTTCTAAAGTCTTTATTTCACCCTTCACTGCAGGGTTTTATTTTCCTGTCTAAATACTACAAATCGCCCTCACAGAGGGTTTTATTTTTTTGCTTAAATATCAGAAATCGGAACAGCCACAGGCTGTTTTATTAAATCCCTAATAATCAAGTTTATACAACGACTTAATTTTGTTAAAAAAGTCTTCCCGAAAACTTTTCAAAGTTTTCCGTGTAAGTTGAAAAAGTTTTCCCAGAAACTTTTTTAAGTGTTCCCTCATATTTTCCAAACTTATCCAAATGCCACAAATCGGAACAGCCACAAGCTGATTTATTCGGCAAATACAATCTAATTTTAAGAGTTAATAATTAGTAACTATTTCTTGCATTAGCCAAGTCCAAACCTCTTGCAGTGATGATAAAATTATTCATCTTTTTAGAGTGTTTTTTCTTTTAGGTATAGTAGCTTTATTGCGAATGTTTGATTGAAATTTGCCTATCAGTCTACCGAGTGTTCCGTTTTTCAATACAAATATAAGAAAAAGTATTGTATCGGAACAAGTTTTATCTACTACTTTTGTACTAAATGCCTTTAATTTAGGAATTAAAATAGAACTTAATAAAGTAGAAAATAAACATTATACATATTTACTATGGAGAAAAAATTGATTTTAGCTCTATGCTTCTTGCTTCTCTTACTGGGCTGTAAGCAGTCCGAGCAAAAAGAAAAAACAAAAGCAAAACTTGTCAAAGTAATGGAAGTTGCACTTTCTGATAAAGCTAGCGAGCTGTCTTTCCCTGGTAAGGTAAAGGCTAGTCAAGAGGCTGATGTCGCTTTTCGTATCAGTGGACCTATTGCTCGCATTTTGGTCAAAGAGGGACAGAAAGTTCGCAAAGGGCAGGTTTTGGCTCAGTTAGACGACAGAGATTATCAGTTGCAACTCTCGGCTACGACTGCGGAGTATAAGCGTATCAAAAGTGAGGTTGATAGGGTCGTTAAGCTACACGAAGAAAATAGTATTTCGGAGAATGAATACGACAAAGCCGTATTCGGACTTAAGCAGATTACAGCAAAGTATGAAGCTCACAAGAATGCTCTAAATGACGTTCTGCTTAAGGCTCCCTTTGACGGTTATATAGTAGGCAAAGCTATCTTCGGAGCAGGCGAAATAGTGCGTGCAGGTATGCCCGTTCTTCGTCTTAGTAGTAGCAAGCAGTCCGTCGTTGAAATCAATATCCCTGCGAGCGAATACCTAGATAGAGAGCTGTTTGCAAGCTATTATTGTACGCTTTCCGTCTTTCCTAATGAGGTCTTTCCGCTTGAACTTATCTCTATTGAACAGACGGCTAACCTCAATCAGCTTTATAAAGTTAGCCTAGGTCTTGTTGGCAAGGGCAGTCAGGGGCATTCTCCTTCTGCAGGAATGACGACAATGGTCTATATTAAAAAGACTAATACTCAAACGCAGTCTATTTTAATTCCTAATACTGCTGTTTTTGAAGATGAGGGAAGAAGTGCGGTTTGGCTCGTAAAAGGCGAGGAAGATAAACAGCACGTAGAGGTGCAGCATATCCGTATTTTAGAGATTTATTCAGACGGTTTGGTGCGTTGTTCTGGGCTTTCGGCAGGTAATCGTATCGTTTCGGCAGGCGTAACTAAGCTGAAGAATGGGGAGGCTGTTCAGCTACTTCCTGAGAAAAGTGAAACTAATGTAGGAGGATTATTATGATAAATTTTGGAGCTTGGGCTTTAGACCATAAGCGTTTAATTTATTTCTTCATCGTAATGCTCTCCTTGGGAGGATTTTATTCCTTCTACTCGATGAGCAAACTTGAAGACCCTGAGATTAAGGTTAAGGAGGCACTCGTGCTGACCCTTTACCCAGGGGCTTCGCCACACGAAGTGGAGCTTGAAGTGAGTGACCCGCTAGAGCGTAGCATTCGTTCGCTTAAGAACGTTGGACACGTCAGGAGCGTCTCAATGAATGACGCATCTTTGATTAGAGTAAACCTCTCAACGCTTGTTCAGAACAAGGAAGTAGAGCAGAACTGGGATATGCTTCGCAAGAAGGTACACGATGCTTCGGTAAACTTACCTTCAGGAGCAAAGACTCCGCTTGTCATTGATAATATCGGTGATGTATATGGTATGTTCTATGCATTGGTTTATCAAGATTATGACAATGAAGAGGCAAGCAAATATGCAGACCTTATCAAGCGAAACATACAGAAGATAGACGGCATCTCGGATATTGTCGTTTATGGCGAAGAGCCAATGGATATTTGCATTGACCTCTATGAGGATAGGATTGCTAACCTAGGCATTCACCCAACGGAGGTTTTGGCGACGATTAAGGGACAGAACGAAACGGAATATCTCGGTTACTTTGAGAGCGGAACTATGCGACTTCGCCTAACGATTAGTGATAGATACAAAAATGTAGAAGACCTTCAGAACCTCGTTTTGCAGGGACACGAGGGCGACCAACTGCGTCTAAAGGATATTGCTCGTGTCTATGAGAGCTACGCTTCGCCTCGTAGAAATGCAATGTACAGGGACGGAAAGAAAGCTCTTGGGATTGCAATCTCGGCGAAGTCGGGGACGGACATAATGAAGGTAGGAGCTAAGGTCGAGGAAGTTATTGATAAGATTAGTGCAGAGCGTCTGCCTCTCGGTATGGAGCTGGAGAAAGTCTTCTTCCAGCCTGAGCGTGTTAAGGATGCTCTTTCGAACTTTATGCTAAGCCTTATTGAGTCTGTCTTTATCGTTGTGCTAATTTTGATTTTCTCAATGGGTATGCGTAGCGGATTGATTCTTGGGATTAACCTTGGCTTAACCGTGCTTATTACCTTACAATTCCTTTCTGGTTTTGACGGCACGATGCAACGCGTCTCGCTTGCGGCTTTCATTTTTGCAATGGGGATGCTCGTGGATAACGCAATCGTTATTCTTGACGGCATACAAACAGACCTAGAGCGAGGGAAGAATAGACGCTTTGCTCTGACGCATATTGGGCAGAAGACGGCAATGCCACTACTTGGAGCGACGCTCATTGCCATATTAGCTTTCTTGCCGATTTTCCTTTCGCCTGATACGGCAGGGATTTATGTGCGAGACTTGTTTATTGTTTTGGCTATTTCTCTGCTTTCGTCTTGGGTACTGGCTCTATTCTTTATGCCTATTCAAGCTAAGCGAATGCTTAGAATTAAGCGTTCAGACAAGAAGAAAGAGCCTTATCAAGGCTTGATGTACAGAGCTCTTCGCAGGACGCTTTCGTGGGTACTTCATTATCGTATCATAAGTATCTCTCTTGGTTCGCTGGGTATCCTCTTAAGCTTGCTTGCTTTTCCCCTTATTCCGCAGGGTTTCTTCCCTGATATGGATTACGACCAATTATATATTGAGTATCGTTTGCCTGACGGCTTGGGAGCAAAACGAGTGGAGCGAGATTTGACGGAGATAGAGCATTTCCTCAAGCAGAGGGACGACATCAAGCATATCACACGTTCGCTTGGAGGCACGCCTGCTCGTTATAACTTAGTGCGTAGCATTGCCACGCCTTCGCTTGCCTATGGCGAACTGATTGTAGACTTCACTTCTGCAGAAGAACTTTCGGCTTCGGTTGATGAGATACAGAGTTATCTTGGGACGAACTATCCTGATGCTCAAGTACGTGTCAAGCGTTATAATTTAATGTATAAGGAATATCCGATTGAGTTAGAGTTCTCGGGTGCTGACCCTGCCGTTCTGCATCGCTTGAGTGATACGGCTCTGCAGATAATGAGAAACAATCCAAACGTAGCAATGGCTCGTGTTAATTGGTTCCCTAAAGTGCCTGTGCTGAAAGTTGATTACGACCAAGCTAAGGCGAGAGCTTTGGGACTTAATCGTAAAGATATTGCTCTCTCTGTGCTGAGTGCGAGCGAAGGCATTCCTATGGGGACGTTCTACAAGGGCGGAGATAAGCGGACGATTAAGTTCCGCACCGTGGATAAAGACGGAGAAGCTATTGAATCGCTTGAGCAAACGCCTGTTTTCAGCATTCTTCCCTCTCTGCAGAGCCTTGGTTTGGATAAGAAAAAGCTACAAGCAATCCTTTCGGGGGCTAAAAACAAAGAAGACTTACTAAGCGAATTGCTTAGCACGACCTTACTTAGTCAGGCGAGCGACGGCATTAAGCTTTCGTGGGAGGAGTCGGCAATTATTCGTGAGAACGGACAGCGAGCGATTAGGGCTCAATGTTCGCCTGTTATGGGTTATTCTAATGAAAGTCTACGAGGAGAAATTGCAAAGGAAGTAGCTAAACGAATAACGCTCCCAGAGGGTTATGAGATGAAGTGGGAAGGCGAACATAGTGCTAGCGTAGAGGCGAAGAAATACCTCTTCCATTACTATCCACTTGCCGTGATGCTGATGCTCGCAATTCTGATAATGCTCTTTGGCGGTTACCGAAAGCCTGCAATTATTTTGCTTTGTCTTCCGTTCTTGAGCATTGGCGTTGTTCTCGGGATGCTTGTTTCGGGCAAGATGTTTGGTTTCGTAGCGATTGTAGCGATTTTGGGCTTAATGGGTATGCTTATTAAGAATGGTATTGTCCTAATTGATGAAATTGTACACTTGCTCAACGACGGAATGGAACCTTTTGACGCATTGATTGCTAGTTCGATGAGCCGTTTTCGTCCCGTGATGCTTGCCTCACTGACCACAATCCTCGGAATGGTACCCCTGCTTAGCGATTCGCTTTTCGGTTCGGCTGCGGTAGTCATTATGGCGGGACTTTTGGTCGGCACGCTGATAACGCTAATTTTTATCCCATTGCTTTACGCACTTTTGTACGGCATTAAGGTTAATTAAAATGGATGATTTTAAGGCTTAGCTTAAAGGCTAAAAAGTTTATGCGTAAACTTAAAAATGTTTACGCGTAAAGTTTTCAAAGTTTACGCCTAAACTTTTTTACCCCCAAAAAGAGCCTTTTTTATAGCTAATTTAGCTTGATGAAAAATAGGGTGTTTTTGAACTAAAAAAGAAAGCTGAAATTAGACCTTAGATTAGGCTTAAAAAAGTTTAGCCTAAACTTTGGAAACTTTAGCTTAAACTTTTTGAAATTTAGGCTAAACTTTTTTCCCTCTTCGAAAGCCCCCTTTTTGATTGATGATTGAACTTGACGATAAAAAGTAAGAATTTATAATGAAACAGTTATTAAAATATACTATCGGCACGCTCGTTTTAATGCTATTGGCTCTGCCCGCTTTTGGGCAAAGGCTAAGCTTGGACAGCTGTAAGCGTCTTGCCTTGAAACATAACCGAGAGATGCACATCGCTCATCTTGGCGAGCAGAAAGCAAAAGCCACGCTTTGGGCTATGCGAACGAATTTTTTGCCGAAACTTTCGGCTCAAGGCTTGATGCTTTATTCTGAAATAGGCTATCAGAAAGATTTTTCTATTCCTCCTTTTAAGCTAGGGAAATACCTAAATGCCGAACTTTTGGGCAAGCTTCCTCCTAGTTTACTTCAGCAATTACCTCCGACAGCTTTGCCTATCCTTCAGCAGAAAATTTTGCCTGCTTTGGCTCAGAAAGAGCTTCGTTTTTCTTCTTATTCTTTAGATTTGCAGCCAAAAGATAGCTACTTTGGGAGCATTCATCTTGACCAGCCAATTTTTATGGGCGGAAAGATTCTTGCAGGGCATTCAATGGCTAAGATTGGGAAGCGTGTAGCTCAGTTTAAGCGTGAGCTGAAGGAGGATGAAGTGCTTTATCAGACGGAAGAAGCTTTTTGGCTCTATGTCAAGGCTCAAGAACTGCAAAAAGTCGCTTTTGAGTATCAAAAAACGATTGAGGAAGTCAAACGCCTGACGCTTAATGCCGTGAAAGTCGGTATGCGAACTAAGAATGACGAGCTGAAAGTGGAGGTTGAGCTGAGTAAGGCTGAACTGAAAGTTGCACAGGCTCAGCACGGCGTTTGTCTCGCTCTGATGAACCTAAATCAGATTATTGGTCGAGGACTGAGCGAAGATTTGGCGATTACTTATGACCTTGACAATTACAAGATAGAAAGCTCGTCCGAAGAGACGCTTGACGTTACTGCTCGCAAGGAGTACGCCCTGCTCAAAGAAAAGATTGAGCTGAAGAAACAAGAGAAACGCTTAATCCGTAGTGATTTCTTACCGCATATTGGTGTGCGTGGCTCTTATGCTTATGCTCGTGGAGGCTATCTCAACGATAGACTTTTATTTGACAAGGGCGGTTTTTCGGCAATGCTAACGGTCTCTGTTCCGCTTTTCCGTTGGGGCGAAGGCATTCAGAAAGTTAAATCGGCTCGCCTTGAGCAAGAGATTGCCGAGGAAGAACTGAAGCATTTTAGCGAACGTATGAGCCTAGAGCTACAGCAGAGATACAATATATATAATGAGATGCTTCTTGAAGTGCAACTCAATGAACGTGTCCTCGCAAAGGCCAAAGAGCATAAACGTGTAATGCGTAATCGCTACGAAGCAGGTTTTGAGAAAATGCTTGATTATATGGAGGCCGAAACGATGTACAGCAAAGCTTCGGCGGACTTAATCATCTCCAAGACGAAGCTTGCTCTTGCCCATACCGCCCTTCTCAAAGCCCAAGGTTCGCTCTAAACCCTTGAAGGAGTGTTCCGATTTGTGGCATTCGGCTAAGTTTGGAAAGAATGAGGGAATAGTCAAAAAAGTTTTCCCAGAAACTTTTTGAAATTACACGGAAAACTCAGAAAAGTTTCTGGGAAGACTTTTTTAACAAACCTAAGGCATTCATAAAGGGTTGATAAATAAGGAATTAAAAACAGCCTGTGGCTGCGCTCTGCGAGTGTTCCGATTTGTGGTATTTGAACAAAAAAATAAGTCCCTCCGTGAGGGCGATTTGTGGTATTTAGTCGTTTGTAGTAAGCTAAATTATTAAGGTAAAATGTTTATTTAGCTAGTATATATGTAAATTTATACTTGGGTTTTTCTCAAAGTCTCGTTTAATAAAGATATTTTGCTGAAAAATCTTTGTTTTATTTGCAAATCCAAATATAATAGCTTAAATTTGTAAATAGATGTATTTATAAACCTAATATAATGTAAAAATGAAGAAAGAAAAGTTTGTAGTAGCGATGTTAGGATTAGCACTCCTAATGCCTACGTTTAATTCTTGTAAGAAAGAAAATCATTGTCTTGGAACTGGAGTACCTGAAGTGGTTAAAACAATAACTTTACCTCAGGAAGTAAAAGTTAAAGCTCAAGATCCTACTGCGGTTATTGAGGTTACTTTTAAGCTTACTTTCAAGAAAGGTGATGAAGTCGTAACTGAAGCTAAGCAGGGAGAAAAGCTTACTTTTGCTGAAGTTGTTTCTGATAATCCTGATTTTGAAGCTCAAGTTATAAAGCTTAATGGTAAAGAAGTTCAGCTTCCTTATGAGTTTGTTCTTGGGGATGAAGCTCCTAAAGTTGAGATAAGCCTTGAAAAGAAATTAGCTGTTGTTGATTTGTCTGCTATTGCATTTAAAAATGCAGTTGTTACTTTCAAGAAGGGTGATGAAGTTGTAACATCAGCTAAAGAAGGCGAAATGGTTGAGTTTAATATTGTTGCTAATGACGGCTTTGAACTTAAGTCTGTAACAGTTGACGGGGTAGACGTACCTCTTACAGAACTTCCTAGAGAGATTACACTTGGAAAGACTGCTCCTAAAGTAGAAGCTGTAGTTGTAAAGAAAGTTCAGCATCAGTATGGTGTCGTTAGTTTGATTGGTGATGCTCAACCTTATCACGCTTGGAACAAAGATTATGATATGCAAAAGAGTGAAACAGAAGATTTTACTTGGATTGCTAAGGATGTTGAGATGACTCATCATTCTAATGGTAGTCGTACATTTAAGTTCCGTGCTGACCACGCTTGGACTGACGCTGAATGGGGAGGTTTTACTGTAACAGGAACTTGCGAAGGTACAGCTCATCTAAAGTCTGAAGGTTTAGGTAATGCTAAGGTTGCTGCTGATGCAGAAGGTACTTATGATATTACTTTTAATACAAAGACTCTGAAGTATACTTTCACTAAAAAGTAAGTAACTAGTCTTAGACTATAAATTAGAAAAAAGGGCATTGTCATTTCGGGCAATGCTCTTTTGTTTGCTAAAAGTTTTTATCGTTGTTATAGATAATAGAAGTTTGCTTTAACATATGTCCGGTTTAAGATAATAGTAAGATATTGGGCTAGTTACCCTACATTTTTTTTAGTATTTTGTCTGTTTTTTGTTGAAAAAGTAATATCTTTGTGCATATGTGTTTATTTGTAAATCGTAAAGATAAAATGAAAAAAATAGAGATTTTTACAGCAGTACTAAGTTTATTGCTTTTAGTTTCAGTGTTCAGTTCTTGTAGTAAAGAGGCGGGAGATGTTAGGTCAGAAATCAAGAATGGGAAAACTGTAAAGCTTTCTTATGAGTATATGGAGAATGCTTACTTGACTTTCAAGGGAGATAAAGGGTATATAACAAAAAGGGAAGCTAAGGAAGGTGAACTGCTTATACTTGATGTTGTTGTTAAGGAAGGGTTTGAAGTTAGGGAGGTAAAGGTAAATAATCAGAATGTTGAGATACCTTATCAGTTTGTATTGGGGCAGGAGGCTCCAAAGATTGATGTTGTCGTAAAGGAGAAGGTTATTTCTGTTGATCTTTCTAGGCTTATTGCTGAAAATGGAGTCGTTACTTTCAAGAAGGGAGATGAAGTTGTTACTAAAGCTAATAAAGGAGATAAGCTTATGCTTAGTGTTGTTGCAAATGAAGGCTTTATCCTCAGGAAATTAAAATTCAATGGTGAATTTATAGATGTTCCTAAAGAGATTGTTCTTGGAGCGCAAGAGCCAAGCTTAGATGCTTATATTAGTAAACCAACCCTAGTTAAATTTAAGTATACAGATATGCCTAGCTGTGAAGTCATCTATAAACGTGGAGATGAAATTGTAACAGAAGCAACAGAAGGAGAGGAACTTATTGTTGATATTAAAGCTAAAAAACATTATTTTGTTCGTGGAATAATGGTTGGCAGTGAGCTTGTCAAACTTCCATATAAAATAATTTTAGGTTCAGAAGAACCTATATTCTCAATTGTTGTTGAGGAGGTTAAATTGTTGTTATCTGAAAAGGTCAATTCACAGAATGCAAGGGTAATTTTTAAGGATTCTTCTGCTTCTCCTGTTTATTTTGCTAAGGTTGGTGAGACTCTAATGCTAGAGGTAATACCTGATGATGACTATGTTGTAGAATCTGTTACATTTGAAGGAGAGTTTGTAACACTACCATATCAATTTTCTTTGGGGGAAGAAGCTCCAAATATCAAGGTTGTGATGAAGAAAATATCGTAATGTACAACAAATAAGAATGCATTTCATAATAGCTAGATAGCTTTGTTCCGTTAAAGATTCTTGCTTGCTCATATGTTAGCGTATATTCATTTTGTTTTTACTTTTTGAATCTTGCTTTTTATCCTATTATGAAATTTTTAAAGAGAGAGGTTGTGTTAAAAGATTATTTTTGGAACAACCTCTCTTTTTTTTGTTAGTTTTTTGTAATGTTTTCTTTGTTACTAAAAAATCTGAAAAATATTTTAGGTATTATAAGTGTTTGATTTTCGGAAAAGTGTGTGTAACTCCGAAGTCTTTCTTTGAAAAATCTTTGG
>PDWI01004528.1_pt1 | contig 18577 bp, 15 predicted proteins | sample 1430891 | NCBI WGS metagenome assembly PDWI01 (sample SAMN01162508, study PRJNA174530) | Oral metagenome, whole genome shotgun sequencing project. | biome: Marine environment; feature: Marine mammal; material: Swab sample of the gingival sulcus; isolation source: swab sample of gingival sulcus...
ACAAAAAAAAAAAAAAACAAACAGCTTAAACTTAGTGACTTTTTGCTAAAATCATATAAAAATACCAAATGGAAAAATATGGACAATTACACTCAAACAGCAAAAGAAGTTTTAGAGCTTGAGGCAAAAGAGCTTTTAAAATCTGCTCAAAACTTAGATGAAAATATAAACAAAGCAGTACAAATAGCTTTAAATACCAAAGGAAAACTCATAGTAACGGGTGTTGGTAAAAGTGGACTTATAGGAGCTAAGATAGCTGCAACATTAGCAAGTACAGGAACTAGCAGTTTTTTTCTTCATCCCACAGAAGCCATGCATGGCGACCTTGGCATGATAGGAAAAGATGATAGTGTTTTAGCTATAAGCTATAGTGGAGAGAGCGAAGAGCTTGTCAAGATTCTCCCTCATATCAAGCGATTTAACATACCTCTTATTGCAATGGCAAAAGATAAAAACTCAAGCCTTGGTAGTTTCTGTGATGCATTTTTATCCCTAGATATACAAAAAGAAGCATGCCCCCTTAACACTGCGCCCACAAGCTCCACCACTCTCACTCTAGCCCTAGGAGACGCACTTGCGGTTTGCCTTATGAAAGCCAAAGATTTTAAAAAAGAAGATTTTGCCTCCTTTCATCCTGGAGGAAGTTTAGGTAAAAAATTATTTGTTAAAGTTAAAGACATTATGAAAACTGAAAATCTTCCTATCATTAACGAAAAAACTCTTCTTAAAGACGCCATAGTTGTTATGAGTGAGGGAAAGCTAGGAAATGTTTTACTAGTGGATGAAAAAGAAAGATTGGTTGGCATTTTAAGCGATGGAGACTTAAGAAGAGGCTTACTTAGAGATGATTTTGATTTAAACTCATCAAGCCTAAACTATGCAACAAAAAATCCAATAACACTAACAGATGAACACATGTTAGCAAGCGACGCTCTTTCATATATAGAAGAGCATAAAATCCAACTCTTAGCCATAGTTGATGCCACAAGAAAGCCCATAGGGGCTTTACATATACACCATTTAGTTGAGGCAGGTATAAAATGAGGATAAACAAATACATTTCCCACAACACAAAACACTCTCGCCGTGAGGCAGACGAACTTATAAAGCAAGGACTTGTTAAACTAAACAATAAAGTTATAACTGATTTATCGACCCAAATAGAAGAAGATGATAAGGTAAAAATAAAAGATAAACCTGTCTTTAAAAAGACAAAATTTTCTATGATAGTTTACAATAAACCAAAGGGTGAGATTGTCAGCAAAAAAGATGACAGGGGAAGAAAAACTATATACGATAGCTTACCTAAAAAATTCGCCCACTACTTAAGTGTGGGAAGGCTTGACTTTGCAAGTGAGGGTCTTTTGCTTTTAACTGATGCTCCAGCCATTGCCACTGCTTTGATGAAAAGTGATATGGAGAGAATGTATTATCTAAAGATAAAAGGCGAAGTAAGCGAAGCTATGATAACAGCTATGAAAGAAGGTCTTGTTGCAGCGGACGCCACTAAAGGAGCTCACGAAAAAAGCAAGATACGCTCCATGGAATTTGCCCCATTTTTAGCATATAAAGTTATGCAAAGTAGCGGTGGTTACACTAAACTAAAAGTCATCATAAATGAAGGCAAAAACCGTGAACTAAGAAGATTTTTTGGATATTTTGATGCTGATGTGGTTGACTTAAAAAGAGTTAGCTTTGGACGAATGAGCCTAGATAATCTAAAAAGCGGAAAATATCGCTATTTGGAAAATAATGAATACGAAGATTTAAGAGATTTTTTAAAGCAAAGCGGAGTTCGGTATTAGTTTATGCAAGATATTATAGATTTTATAGAGCATAAAGATGTCATCAACTCAAAAATAGCCCAAGATTTAGGGCTAGATCAGCAAAAAGCTTTAATACTCCAATACCTAACAAAAAATTTTTTATCGGGTATTAGTGATGTTAGTGTTAACTTAATCCTCACAGAATTGTACGGTAAAGATAAGTATACATTTTTATTTAAAATATCTCATATACAAGAACTTTTAGATGATGGATTGCTTGCCCTTGGTGGATTAAGTGGTTTTGAAGCTAGCTCCCTTGAGCTTTTAAACTCAACTGTGGCACTAAGTAGTTCATTTTTAAACTTTTTAGAGTTTGGAAAAAAGCAAAATGTAAAAAGCGATGAAATTCAACCCTATAAAGACCAACTAGAATATCTTCAAGAGCAATTTAACAGAGTTGAGCTTTATCAAGATATAGCCAAAAATACCCTGCTTGACTTTTCCCCACAAAAAATAAAACAAAAAATAAAAGCCCTAGAGGAAAAAATAGAAAAGCGACTAAAGCTAAGCCAAAAAGAACTATACATTGAAAAACTCTTTAACACCCATGAGCTAAGCGAAAAAGAAAAAATCATCTTCCTAGCTCTTTTAAAGGAAGAATACACAGCCGATGAAGACTCGAACAGAGAACTAAACGCCCTTTTATCTCTTGTAAGTGATGATAGCTATGAAAAGATAAAAAACAGAAATCTACTCCAAGAAGATGGAAAGCTTTTAAAAAACCACCTCATAGACTACGAGGAGATTATCACTGCTTTTGGCGGCATAAGTCGCAGTTTTTATATAGATGAAAATATATTAACCCAAATTTTAAATCCAAATAAAGCTAAAAAAAACAACAAACTTAGCTTAAGTAGCGTAATAGAAAGCCAAGACATATTTGAGCTTATAACTCCCACAACTAGTCTTGATGATGTGGTTATGCACCCAAAAACTAGACTTTTAATGGATGAACTTTTAAAACAAGTGGATAAAAAAGTTGTAGCAAGACTTAAAAAATGGGGCATAAAGAAAAACACTAAGGGCATTGATGCAAAAATCTTGCTTTATGGACCCCCTGGAACTGGCAAAACCATGACAGCAAACTCTTTGGCAAAAAGTCTTAAAAAACGTATACTTAGTTTTGATTGTTCTAAAATACTCTCAAAATATGTAGGAGAAAGCGAACAAAATGTAAGGCGTATTTTCGATACCTACAAGGATGTATGTCAAAAAACAAAGCTAAGTCCCATTTTGCTTTTAAATGAAGCTGACCAATTTTTAAGTTCACGAACTGAAGGGGCGACTAGTGGGGCTGATAAAATGCACAATCAAATGCAAAATATCTTTTTAGAGCAGATTGAAAAATTTGAAGGCATTTTAGTGGCAACTACAAACTTTTTAGAAAGCCTTGATATGGCATTTTCAAGAAGATTTGATTATAAGATTGAGTTTAAAAAGCCTGATTTTGCCCAAAGGCTAGATTTGTGGAAAAAAGTACTTCCATCAAATGCTAAATACGAAGAAAACTTCGATATAAAAATATTAGCAAAATACCCCTTAAGTGGCGGTCAAATTATACTTGTACTTAAAAACACAGCTCTAAAAGTAGCCATAAAAGATGAGCCAATTTTTACTATAAAAGACTTCGTTCAAACCATACAAAGCGAAACTAGCTCAGCATTTGGAGAGAAAAATCCCATGGGATTTAAGAGCTAATTTTAACCTTTTCTTAAAATGACTTTAGCTACAATATTTTTAAGTTTGCTAAAGATTTATAGCAGATTGCCGATTTTAAAGCAACACCAAATTCCAAAGGAGAAGTTATGAAGAAGGGTTTTACTCTTGTTGAGTTGATTTTTGTTATTGTCATTATAGGTATTTTGTCAGCTTTTGCTGTGCCAAAATTTGCAAATCTTAAGGAAAATGCTAAAATAAACGGCTTAGTTAAGATAGTTACTGATATAACATCTAGTATAGATGCTGCTGTTTTAAATGAAACAGAGCTAAATGATAAAAAATGGGGCACCACATCAGGAACAGCAGGTGAATTTACTTTAAAAGATATCATCAAGCTAGAAAATGGTAAAGATTGGGAAATAGGAGACAACAAATACACCTATGGCGATGATGCTATAATTTTAGAGCTTAATGCTACAGCTCTTAAAGTGGATATAGATTGTGCTAAAACCGATGACATTATAGGCGATAAAAAGAAATGTAAAAAAAGATTTGGCTTTAGTAAGACAACTACTGGCGACAAAGAAACTAAAACCATAAACTTTTAAACCATGAAAGCTTTTACCCTGATTGAACTCATCTTTGTGATAGTTATAATCGGGGTTTTAAGTGCCTTTGCTGTGCCCAAGTTTGCAAATCTTAAAGACAATGCCAAGATAAGCGCTGAACTTGCCACAGCCTCTTCTGTACAAACTGCCCTAGAAACTATTCATGCACAATGGGTAACAAATAGATGTGATTTTACATGGGGAGCTAAAAAGCTAAACTCAGCTACCACTCTAAGCGATGAAGGCTACCCAAAAGAGTTAGGCTCAAAACTAGAAAACATCTTAAAAAATGCCTCTGACTGGGAGTGTAGCTTAAATGGAGCCAATGGAGCGGTTTGTAAAGGTCCTGCAACCCACGACACAAAAGGGGTAAAAAACTGCAAAGCAAACAAACCATGCAAAACTAAACAATGGCGGTACTTCGATAGTAACGGAAGCTTTGAGTTAACCGAAAGCTAGGAAAAAATGCGTAAGATTATAGTTTTTTTAGCATTGTTTTACGCATCTTTTTTAAACTCCCAAACCATTAGGGTTTACAATATTGACCAGTTAGTCTCTAGGTTAAACAGCTCCTCTTTACAAAACGGAGACATCATAGAGTTAAATGCTGGAAATTACCATATAAACCGATACAATCAACTTATGACCATTAACAAAAACATAATCCTAAGAGGAGTAGGAAATGTAACATTTACCACTAACAATATCATCTCTTTGGTTAGATATATTTTTGTAGCAAATGCTCAAAATGTAAGTTTTGAAAATCTAAATTTTAACACAGGGCTTGGTATAGCTAAGCTATCAAACAGCAATGGAACTTATACATTTCATAACATAAGTATAAACAAAGACAATGACTCTCCTGCGATTTATGTGAAAAATGCAAATAGCGTTTTTGTCACAAACTCCAAAATAAAGACTAGACTTAGCGGTATTGGTGTAAGAAAAGCAAAAAATATTACTGTAAAAAACTCACGTATAACCACAACAGATGGAGGAAGTAATCCAAATATAAATGGCACTTCCACAGCAGCCATAAACATAAAAGAAGCAGGCAATCTTAGTGTAAAAAACAGTGTTATAACCGGCTCTTACAATAACCTCGCATACAAAGCCCACGGTATCTATCTAAACAAAACAAAAAACACAACCATACACGACACTTGCATTTATGGAGGTGCAAACGGCATAAAGGCAGAAGATGGAAGTTATAAAACACTAAATATTACCAAAAGTAGTATTTTAAAATACAGAAAAGAAGCCCTATGGCTAAATGGCTACACTTCAGCCAATATGCACAAAAACTGTGTATTGGGAAATAAAGCCTTTTATAAACCCAAATATTTCTCAGGTGTCAACATAGATGGCAACTATTGGGAGAGTGGCAGTGGCGGAAAAGACGCTCACCCCTTGTCCTACTGCCCTCCCACAAGTGGATGTACGCTTATTGAAGTAAGAGATGTTTTTAGGAATGAAAGTGATAAAAATATCTCCACAAAAATATCAAACAAAGCCTTTAATCTAGCCTTGCAAGCTTACGATAAAACAAGAATAAACAAAAAAGCATTTAATGGTAGAGTTTGCTCAAGGATAGCAGATAAAAACCTAGGAGTCATTTCAGCAGATGGATGGAAAAGTCAAAATGGACTATCCCTATCAGGCTCCAATCAAAATTACACAGTGCCAATAGCCAATAAAAACAGTTTTGTTGAACTTCTTTGGAAGGAAAACTCCTACCCTAGTTGTGAAAGTTTAAACAATCTCATAAAAAAACCAGCACTTTCAAAAGACAACTTCGCCCTGCGTCCAAATAATTTTAAAATCAAAAACCAAAACACAGCTCCCCTTAAAGCAGGAGAAGAGTTCAGCTTAGATTTTTATGGAGTAGATGGAGAGGCAAATCCTACAAATTTATATGATGAAATACTAGATGAAACATTTAAGGTTAACTTTAAAGAGCTAAATACCCAAGTGTGCAAAGAGGGAGCAAATTCGCTAAGTAGATGGAGATTTAAAAATGGCTTTAAAAAAGCTCCCATAAGCCTAGTTAAGTCAGGAAGCTATGAGGTGATTATAAATGATACTAGCTTAGCTTGCAAGGATAGATACGCTAGTATTGACTGTAAAGATAAAAGAGTAGATGGAGAATTTAATCCAAACACAGATACCGCCATAGGCTCTTTTACACTCCCTATAAAGCTACTTTGTAAGAAAAATTTCAGTTTTGATGCTCACGATAAATTTAGAGCCCTTAACGATAGAAATATATCCACAAAAATAGTAGGCAAACCCTTTAGTTTAAGGCTCTTAGCAAGAGATGAAAACACAGGGGAGTTTAAAAACTTCAAAGGCACAATATGTGCTAAAATCGTTAGAGTAGATGGAGAAGATTTAAGCACTTGGAATAAGGCCTTTATGACAAATACTTACCAAATAAATAGTGAGTTTACCATAAATAAAGCTAGCAAAAACGCAAGGGTTAAACTAGCTTGGAAGGAAAACAAAAATCTACCTTGTCCACTAACAGATGAAGACAACTCAACCCTATCAAGTGATAACTTTGCCATTCGCCCTAACAATTTTAACATATCCCACTCTCCATCTACTCTAGTCTCGGCACAAGATTTTAACCTAAACTTTGAGGCTAAAGATTTTTCAAACTCTAACACCAACTCCTTTAACGAAACAGCAAACACAAGCTTTTTAATAGATTTTAAAGAACAAAAAAACAAATGCAAAAAAGGAGAATTTGAGCACAATATCTCAAAAGATTGGAGCTTTAAAGATGGCTTTTTTACTCAAGCTAACTCATATAGTGAAATCGGCGATATAAATATAACCATCACAGATAAAACCCTTCCTTGCAAAGATATTTACGCAAGTATTGACTGTAAAGATAAGCAAGTAGATGGAGAGTGGAGACAAGAAAATGCCTATATAGGAAAGTTTAGCAAAATACTAAGCTTCAAACCTCACCACTTTGAGCTAAACTCAAGCTTAGCAGACTTTGGAGAGTTTACCTACCTTGCCAATGAAGTGGATAAAATGCATGCAAAACTCGATGTAAACATAAGTGCTAAAAATAGCAAAAATCAAACTGTGAAAAATTATTCTAAACTTTGCTATGGAGTAGATGGGGAGTTAAATGTAACTTACGATATGCCAAAGGGCGTGCATAAAATGCTAAGCGTTGAGAAAAATTCAAGCTCTCCTATGAGGCTAAATATCTCAAAAGATACATTTAAAAACGGCTTAGCACAAAAAAACATAAAGATAAACTTCGACAGAAACCTCACTAAGCCCATAAACCCTTTTAAATTTAGCATCAAAAAACTATCTTTTGCCAACAAAGATAGCATAGCAAACACAAGCTTAAATCACAGCGGAGAAGCTACATTTTACTACGGAAAAGTAAGCCCTAGCCCACTTTTAACAAAAGATAATATACAAGGAAGAGCCTATGTGGACTTTGAGGTGTTTAGCGAAGACAAAAATGAGCTAGTTAAAGATTTTCTTAGAAATGATTTATATTGGTACCGCATAAATAAACACAAAAATGAAAGCTATGGCAAAAGCTATGACCCTATGGCAACAAAGCTAAATAAACAAGTGCCAACAGATGAAGTTAGTAGTATAGAAGCTATAGCCCAAGGTGTATCAAAAGGATTACAACTTATATACATAACAAACAATTCAAAACAGCCCTTTAGAGGAAGTATTCATCTAAAAACCCAACCGTGGCTATGGTATGTGCAAAGCAACAATCCCCTACCCTACAGTCACGAAGGAAGATGTTTAAAACACCCTTGCATAGAGTATGAAAATCTACGGCTAAATAAGAAAGATTTTGTTAAATCAGGCGAAGAGTTTGGCGGAGCAGATGTAAACATAAGCGAGCTTGAAGATAAAACTAGCCATAAAAAAGGCATAAAGACATACAGATGAGAAAAGCACTAACCCTAATCGAGCTTATTTTTACCATGGTCATAGTTGCCATCGTATTTACAGTCATACCAAAACTCATACAAAGCACAAGCACGGCTAGCGGAGTGGTTATCAAAGAAGATGGTATTTATGCTTCAATGACCATGATGGGGAAGATTATAAACCAAGCTTGGGATGAAGAAAACACTAAAACAAATGCCATTTTAAACACCCATGAGTCAAATTGCACCAAAGATAGAAAGTATTTATTTTTAGGAGGTAGAAGTTGTAAAGGAGAGGAAGAAAACACCTATTATAATGCCTCAACCATAGGAGTAGATACGGGAAATGATTTAAACGATATAGATGACTTTAACGAAAAAGATATAAATGCAAAATTAAAATGTGGAACCAACTCTAAAAACCTATATGATTTAGGAGTAAAAGTTAGCTATATAGAAAACCCAAACAAAACCGAAGCATATCCTAAATCAACTGACTTTAAACTCATACAAATAACAACAAAATACAGCCCAACTGTTCATGGTGATAGTAAAAATCACTGCGTTGCCTTAGAGTTTGTTAGCTATAACATAGGATTAGCAAGTATAAAACGAAGGCGGTGGAAGTAGATGGAGGCATTATGAGAAAAGCTATAACCCTAGTTGAGATCATCTTTACAATCATCATAGCTTCTATCCTCATCATAGGCACAGCAAGCTTGCTAAAAAACATGGCCTTTATGGTACAAAAGTCAAAAAGCACAACCGAGTTAAGCTTAGATACCCAATCGGCTCTCAATCAACTCTCCTTGATGTTAAGCAAACGCATACCAAACTCCACCATAGGTTATGATGGCGTAAATACTTACAGCTTTTTAAGAGACATTGACTTTGAGGCTAAAGTGCTTGAATGGCTCATAGAGCCCATAAACGAAGAAGATAAAGATAGCTTTGGAGTTTACTATCCCTTTGTTGATTTGCAAGGCTCAAACTTTAGCACCAAAAGTATAAAATCACCAGCTAGCAACTTTAATGCACTGACAAACCTCATCCAGCCAAGATATGAAGCCAATATGCAAAACTCTATGGCTATAATATTTGCTGGCGGACTTGACTATGGAGTTGGCTCAAGCAAACATCTAGGATGGCACAACGGAGAAAGTGATGACATATATAAAGTAAATATTTCAAGCTCCTCAAGCGACACCTTAAATATAAATGAAAGTCTAGCAAAACAACCAGAATTTATATACGAGAAGTTTTTTTTAGCTGAAAGTGGTGTGGCTGTGGCAAGAGGAGAAAATATAGACGCAAACGCACAGTGCATTCAAGACTTAGGCATAAGTGCAAAAGAGTTAAAAAATGCCCTATTGGTATTTGACGATTTTAGACCGTGGCTAGGGCAAACATATTGTGCTGATCTGGGAACTAAAGGGCTTAAATCAGGAAAGGTTAGCATACTTAGTCTAAACATAACTAGCTTTGAAGCAAGAGATATAGACTACACCATAAGACTTAGCATTATGGCAAAACAAAGGGTGCGTGGCGAGCTAGACGAATATGTTAAAGTCAGCAAACAAAAGGTTGTTTTATGAAAAGAGCTTTTGGTTTAGTCACAGCCATCATGATAATACTTTTCATAGGAAGTGTGGTGTTAATAGGCATGAAATATGCAAGAGTTGGAGTAAAACACTACGCAGACACCTACTTAAAAGAACAAGCAAAACTCTATATACAAAGTGTAAAAGAGAGGGTAATTTACGATATAGGCTTAAACAAATGCAAAACTAATTTTGAGTATGAAACCACAATAGGAAAAGAAAAGTTTACAGCCGAGGCTGAGGTAAAATACTTTTACTATAACAAAACCAACGAACTAAAATGTAATAAAGGAAAAAATGTACCTATAAAAAGCCCTCAAAGCAATGGCATGATAGCTCTAAAGATACAAGTTTACAATGGTAGCAAAAGTGTATATATGATAGATAGGAGTGTGCAAAGACCATGAAAAAAGCATTTACTCTCATCGAGCTTGTTCTTATCATTATCCTTATTGCTATATTAGCAAAGGTGGGTATGGGCTATACAAAGACTGATTATTTACAAAAAGATGTGGAATATTTTTTGCTACAAATCAAAAAAACAAAGTTTAAAGCAATGGGCGCATATAAAGTAGGTGGACACTGCCTTAGCTTAGATGAAGATGAAGTAGTAGATGGAGAAGCCAATGAGGCCAATCCTTACAAGTTTCGCTCAACAATCACATCAGATGCAGACAAGCTGTGCTTTGATGAGTTTGGAAGGGCTTATAAAAATGATATAAATCCAAGCTCATATATGAAAAAACCTTTAGATATTGAGCTTGAATACAAATCAAAAAGTTGCACGATAAAAGTTTATCCTTTGACAGGTTATGGTATAATATCTTGTGACTAGCGATGTAAGGGACATTAGTTAAGATGGATTATTCAAAAATATTATATATCAAGGGCGAAGACTGTTTTTTACATGATGGAAAAGAGCTTAGTGAATCTAGTTTTTCTAAAGCAAAAAATTATCCTGTAGCCCTACTAGTACCGCCATCAGCTCTATTTATGCATACCCAAAAAATGCCTGCAAATATCGATGAAGAGCAAAAAGAAGGGGATATGGAAATCTCCATGTATAAAGATGGAGGTGCTAACGAAAATGAAGACTACACAACAGCTCTTATAACCCACAAACTACCTGAAGGCGGAGATGAGTTAGTAGAACTTTTTGGACTCCCCTATACTCTATCGGATAAATTATACTCAAACATAACTAGTAAAACAAAAGCCATAGATCTTATGGCGCCATCTTTTCTCATATACGAAGCTTTATATGATCAAAAGATAAAAAGTACTGACCTTTATATATATTTAGCCGATGAAGAGGCCTATGGAGCCTTGTATGTAGATGGAGAGTTTAAAGCCTATAGAAGCATAGACAGCTTGTCAGCTTTAAGCCTAAAGTGTGGTTGGGAGTTAGATATTTTAAAAGCAGCCCTAAAAACAAGAGGCATAAATGAAAGCTCGTACAACAAACAAGATATAACTGCCCTAAATGCCATACAAGAGACTCTTTCAAAAAATATAGAAAAAATAATCCACACAATAAACCATAAACGTGGACTTTTTGGCATAAATGAAATAGACAGGATATACATAGACTTTGAAGGCTCAAACATAGATGGTTTGGAAAAAATATTTCAAGCCTATGAGATAGAAATAAACACAATAAGCCCAGTTAAACTAAATGACTCAAATAATCCTTTGCTTTGGCACGATAATATAGGAGCCATGTATCTACAAGGGGTTATGAACGGCAAACATAGAAAGATAAACCTAAGCAAATTTAACAGACAATTACCTCTATATAAAACCCACGTGGGGCATCTGCTTATCTCTTTAGGTTTAGCTTTGATTGTAGCTATTTTTTATGGACTATTTTTACGGTATGAGCTAACAAACGAAGAGGAAAAACTAAATAGTATCAAAAAAGAGACAAAAAAGCTAAGTAGCAATATCAAAAATGCAAAGGCAATATTTAAAAAATTAAAAAAAGAAGAAAATGCCACTAGAGTTGAGCTTGAAATACTATATAAAAAACGAGTCTCCCTTTATGAAATAGACAAGGTTTCACCATTTATCAAAAAAGATAGCATAAAAAGACAACAGATGATAGATACTTGCTTGCAAGGACTAAAGCAAAATGCTCTTCACATCACAAGCTTGGAACAAAATGGTTCAAAACATCTTTTCATCAATGTAGCCACCAACCGCAACAAACAGCAAAATATAGCTGAATTTATGAGGTTTATGGCTCAAAAAGGCTACTCCCAAAGTCATACAAAACAGATAACAGAAAACAACGGAACTTATGAAAGTTTAGTGGAGGTAGCAAGATGAATGAGCATTTAAAAAATATCGATAACTACCTAAAAAACCAAACACCTCAAAACCGTGTTATTATATCTGTCTTTAGCGGATTGCTTTTTTTAGCCCTCATATACTTTTTAGTCATAAGCGACATGCAAAATGAAGTTGACGACCTAAAAGATAGCAGAGAGAAAAAAGAAAAGAAGCTAAAAGCCCTCAAGGCAAACCCTATCTTAAAAAAGGTCAAAAAAACCAAAAAAAAGATAGTAGAGCTAAACGCAGAAAAAAACCAAATCGCAAGAGACATACAAAAAAAGAACAATTCTATCAATAGCGGTTCATTGTTTATCATAGATGATGAGGCATTTTCTACCTATGTAAGAGGTTTTTTAATAGAAGCAAATAGACTAAACATAAGACTAAAAAGCACTCAAATAAATCAAGTAAAAAACCCCTATATCGGACTTTTAAGTATAAATAAAAAATTAAAAATTTCAGGAAATGGAGAGTTTTTAGATATACTTAGATTTTTTAGATACATAGAAGAGCAAAATATTTTAATACAAGCAGACCACATTAAGATTTATAAAAACGATAAAGGCTTAATGTTTGAAGCAAGCTTTAATGTGATAGGATTGTCATGAAAAAATTACTAATACTATGCATAAGCACCCTAGCCCTAGCGTACAGCGAGCCTTATGATTACAATCCTTTTAAAAAAGAAGACACAAAAACTAGTATAAAAATAAGCAAACAAACATCAAAAGCCATAGTGGTTAGTGCTGTTATGAAAGATAGGGCATTTATAAATGGAAAATGGTATGTCAAGGGACAAAAGTTTGGAGCTTATAGACTCTTGGCAATAGGGAAAAAATTTATAGAGTTAAAAAAAGGGACAAAAAGCATAATCTTGCCGGTAGGAAAAAAGAGTAAAAGATATTTTAAACTAAAGGATAAAAAGTGAAAAAACTGATAGTATTTATTTTTTTAAGCGTAAGCTTATTTGCACAAAACTGCAACAACAAAACCTTCTCCTTAAGCTCTTATGATACCGAGGGTCTTAGTATTATGGATTTGGTTCAAGACTTAACTAAGCAGTGTGGCATATCAGTACTTTTTACCGACAACAGAGCAAAAGATAAACTAGAAAGCGGACTAGGACTTATCAATATAGACGATTATAGTCTAAATGAACTTTTTAAACTCCTTTTTGATGAGCACAACCTTTTTTACGAGTATGATGAGCATAAAAAATTACTCAAAGTATCTTATTATAAATTGCAAAATTTTAATGTAAACTATATAAACGCAAGTGTACTAACAACAAAATCTCAAAAATCTATCACCGTAGGGACAGACCCGGTAACAGAAGATGGAGACGATGATGAGAGTGCAAATAGCGACAAAACAACAATCACAATGACATCAACTTTTACCTTTTGGAGCAAATTAAAAGGACATATAGAAGATATTTTAAAGGCCGATGAGGATTATGACCCACAAAACAACAAGGTTCTCATTGACAAAAATGCCGCTGTTGTTACGCTCATAGGAACAAAAAGACAGCTAGAAGATGTGGAGCAATACCTAAAAACCATAGAGCAACGAATGCACTCGCAAGTTATGATAGATGCTCACATCATAGAGCTAACCTACGATAGAGAAAAAAACGATGGGGTGGATTGGAGCAAGCTTGAGCTTGAACTAAACCCATCAGGAGCCGGAGGATTGAGTGCAAATTTTTCCGGGGGCAAGCAAAGAGAACAGCACGGAAGTCTTTTTTGGAATTACACAGCTAGATTTAACCCAGCAGGGGTTATAAAATTTTTAAGAAATTATGGGGATGTGGACATAGTATCAAACCCAAAAGTTTTAACCCTAAACAACCAACCCGCAGTCATAAATGTAGGCGAACAACTTAGCTATATATACAGAAGTGGAGGCAAAAGCACCACAAGCGGAACAGGCATAGCAAGTGACAATACTTTTACTCTAGGTTCTATATTTATAGGATTAACTTTAAATATCATACCTGAAGTTACCCAAAGCGGACATATAGTTATGAGAATAAACCCCGTATCTAGCGAACTTAGTCACGATGAGAAAATAAATAGCAAAACAGGCACTAGAGTTATGCCTCCAGATACCAAAATCAAACAGATGAGCTCCATAGTAAAAGTAAAAGATGGGCAAAGGGTTTTAATAGGTGGATTAGTAGAGAGAAAAAAAGGCTCAGTTACAAAAAAAGTACCACTCTTAGGTGATATTCCCCTTTTAGGAAAACTCTTTTCAAATACCAAAAAAAGCACAAAAAAACGTGAACTTTTCATCGTCTTAACACCAACGCTTATAAAAAATGATGTTTTTCCTAGTTTAGATGATGCTATCAAAAAAAGGCTTGACTGATGTCAGTATGGAATGAAGCTAGCAAAAAATTTGAAGAAAACTCTTATGGTGGGCTATTTTTTGAATCTCAAAGTGTATTAAAGGCATTATCGCAAATACAAAACACCCTAAAGTCCGACTCGGCTCAAATGATATTTTTACTCGGCGAGCCAGGTAGCGGAAAAAGTTTTACTCTAAATCATCTACGAAATTACTACAGAAACGAAAGAGAGTGTTTGGTTATAGAAAACCCTTACATTACGCCCATAGAGCTTTTAAAAAGAATGTTAAACTTTGCAGGATTGCAAAGCGATAGTAAAGATGTGGAGGAGATGAGACTTGAAGCCATAGAGGTCTATAAACAAACTCCTCATATCATCATGATAGATGAAGCCCAACTTACTAGCGCTCCTTTAAGAGAGTTTATACGCATACTTAGTGACTCAAAGGCCTTTTGGTTTCTTATAGCCATGCATACTAAAGAGGGAGAAGAGCTACTTCGCTCAGCTCACTTTCATTCAAGACCTCATCAAGTTGTATATATGGGGCATTTACAACTTCACGAGTGTAAGCCGTATTTGCAAAAAAATCTCAAAGAGATAGATTTGTGGAGTTTTGTCATGGATTTAGGCGATGAGCTAGTGAAAAAATCATGGGGATATTCAAAAGGAAACTTTAGAAACTTCAAAAAACTATATCACAATCTCTTTTTACTACTAGATTATGCAAACAAACACAATAAAAAAGACTTTTTAAAACCATCAAATAAGCTTATGTATATGAGCGCTGTTCGCTCCGGACTAATTGAAGAAGAGAAAAAAATTGATGACTTTGATGAGCTAGCTAGCCTGCAAGAAAAAAGCTCTGTTAGCAAAAAAACCTATCTAGCCTTTGGATTAATAGTCTTACTTTTATCCGCACTAGCATATCTATTTTTACCACAGATAGAGCAAAATATTCCTAAAATAGCGAAAGAAAATAACACGAGCAAAGAGAGCTTAAAAAAACCTGAAAAGAACACTACAAAAAGCATAGTAAAAGAACCTGTAAAGCAAGTAGTAACGGTACTTGCTAGGAAGTTAAAACCTACTGTTGTAAGTGTGCCCAAAAATCCTCCATCTACTCATGCCTCAAATGAGGAAAATGAAAGCTTAGTTTTTTACCCTCCTCAAAAAAAAGAGGTCTTTATAGATAAAGCCATGCCTCTACCTGAAGAGGAGATTTTAGTAATAGATGCAAAAGATGCTAGAACAAAACGTCCAGTATTTCTCGATGACAAAGTTAGACGCAAAGAGCCACTTTTTCAAATAAAACGCTCAAAGCCAAAAAATGAAAGAAAACTAATCAAATCGTTTTTATCATCTCCTAGTTATGATTTAGCACTTAAAATCGCCTCCATCTACTATAGGAAAAAAGATTATAAAAACTCCGCATCTTGGGCAAAAAAAGCAAATAATTTAAATAAAAAAAGAGAAGATGCGTGGATACTTTTTGCCAAAAGCAAATACAATCTTGGGCAAAAAAAACAAGCTATTTCAGTACTAGAGCTATATCTACACAACAGGCAGTCTAAAAAGATAACAAAGCTTTTAAATCAGTGGGGCAAATGACATGATACGACAAAAGATACGCTTAGGTGACCTTCTTATAAACGAAGGGCTTATAACAGAGCCCCAACTAATGGACGCCCTAAGGCTACAAAAAGAGAGTAATTTTGAGAAAAAGCTAGGTGAAGTCTTAATAGAAGAAGGACTTGTTAGTCAAAAAGAGATAGCCATAGTCTTATCAAAGCAGTTAAATATGGACTTTGTGGACTTATATGGAAAAAATATAAACTTTGAAAATCTAAAAAAGTATAACCTTGCTAGCCTTAAAATGTCAAAGGCTATACCTTTTAGTGAAGATGAAGAATTTATCCATGTTGCCACTTCAGACCCTCTAAATTATGATGCCCTAGAAGCTCTTGAGCGCTCCATCGCAACAAAACCCATACAGCTCTATCTTTCACTAGAAGAAGATATCGTCCACTTTTTCTCAAGACTTGAAATCATCAACAACACCCAAAGCATAGCAGCTGAAGTCAAAAGAGAAATGCAGTCGCAAGGGCTAAAGGCTGAAGACGAATCAAGCTCAGTCATGAAGCTTATAATTCTCATCATAAAAGACGCCATCATACGAAAAGCAAGCGATATCCACATAGAACCAAGTCTAAAAGAGATGAGTGTAAGAGCTAGAGTAGATGGCATACTTTTAGAAACCTTTGTTTTTGACCTAGAAGTTTATAACGCCCTTTCATCTAGGATAAAACTACTTGGAAATCTTGACATATCTGAGAGAAGAAAAGCCCAAGATGGAAGATTTGGCTTAGAGATAAACGGAGGAAAATACGATTTTCGTCTCTCCACTACTCCTACCATGTTTGGAGAAAGCATAGTTATGCGTATCCTAGACCAACAAAAAATACTTCTTAAACTTCACGAGTTAGGATTTGAAGATAGAAACTTAGAAGTATTTAATGAAGTCATCAACTCCCCCTATGGCATAGTTCTCATCACAGGGCCAACAGGAAGTGGTAAGACAACAACTCTATATGCTGCATTAAATGAAGTAAAAAACATAGAAAATAAGGTTATGACCATAGAAGACCCTATAGAATACCAGCTTCCACTAGTGCAACAAGTTCAAGTAAATGAAAGGGTTGGTTTTAGTTTTTTTGAAGCTCTTAGGTCATTTCTAAGACAAGACCCAGATATCATACTTGTAGGCGAGATACGAGATATAGAGACCCTAAACGCAGCAGCCCAAGCTTCGCTAACTGGACACCTAGTTTTTTCCACATTGCACACAAATGATGCTCCCTCAGCCATAGGCAGAATGGTACAAATGGGACTACAGCCCTATCTTATAGCTGACTCTTTAGTGGCTGTTGTCGCTCAAAGGCTTGTTAGAAAGATATGTGATGAGTGTAAAATGGAGACAAAACCCCACAAAAATATACTAAAAAGACTTGAAAGTTACATACCCGAAGGGGCTAAGTTTTATGCGGGAAGAGGATGTCCAAAGTGCAACAACACAGGCTATAGTGGTAGAATTTTAATATCTGAGATACTAAAACTAAACGAAAACATAGCCAAAATGGTCTCAGCTGGAGATTCAAAATACGAAATAGCAAAAAAAGCAAAAGAACAAGAAGGCTTTGAGCCTATGGTTATAGATGGTATCAAAAAAGCAATGAGTGGGATTATAACCTTAGATGAGGTGCTAAGAGTAGCAAAAGAGTAAGATGAAATACTACAACATTACTTACAAAAAATCCCAAGCAAGGCACAACAAGATTTATGAAGCTTTAAATAAATCTGAAGCTATGAAAAAATTTGAAAACGATGCCATAGGGGTTTTTATAAATGCAAAAGAGTGCCAACCTCCGCTTAGCTTAAAATTTACCAAATACCTAGAAGCTAAAAAAAATCCCATAAAAAACAAAAGGGTAAAAAGCGAACCTTATATAGCCTTCCTCGACCAACTCTCCACCATGCTAGATGCAGGCATGCCCATAAATACTTGTCTTCATCAATGCGTAGATGATACAAAAGATAAAGCCGTAAGAGCCATATTTGATGAGATATTAACAGACATAGAAAGCGGACAAAGCCTAACTCAAAGTGCAAGCAGATTTAAAACCCAACTAACAACCCTTAGCATATCGCTATTTGCCCTTGGAGAGCAGACAGGAAGCTTGGCTACTTCCATTCAAAGGCTAGCCGAGATTTTACAGCAAATACACGAAAACAGACTAAAGTTTAAAAAAGCCACAAGATATCCACTTTTTATAATCTTTGCCATGATGATAGCTTTTGGCATAGTCATAACCTTTGTTGTTCCTCAATTTGAAGCATTTTTTAAAGAGACAAATATGGAGCTTCCCTTTCCAACCAAACTTCTACTTTGGGCGGAAGATGCTCTTAGTAACTATGGGGCAATTATCATAATCGGCTCTATGTTTTTAGCAGGATTTTTAGGATATATGTACTCCAAAAATGAACAATGGCGTTGGCACAGCGACAGACTTATGCTAAAAGTTTATATCATAGGAAAGGTTACCTACTATGCTATGATAGGACGCTTTATCTATCTTTTTGAAGTATTGGTTCATGCTGGTATACCTATGATTGACGCTCTTGAAATAGCAAAGGGGGTGGTTGAAAACTCATATATCAACACGAAACTTGAACAAATACCAAAAGCCATAGAAGAAGGTAGAAAAATAGCCTTAG
>PDWI01004529.1_pt1 | contig 18577 bp, 13 predicted proteins | sample 1430891 | NCBI WGS metagenome assembly PDWI01 (sample SAMN01162508, study PRJNA174530) | Oral metagenome, whole genome shotgun sequencing project. | biome: Marine environment; feature: Marine mammal; material: Swab sample of the gingival sulcus; isolation source: swab sample of gingival sulcus...
GCAAAAGCCTAAACGCCCAGATGGCGGAATTGGTAGACGCGTTGGTCTCAAACACCAATGAATGCAAATTCGTGCCGGTTCGATCCCGGCTCTGGGTACCAAAAAGAGTATGTCATAGTTGACGTACTCTTTTTTTATATACTAGGAGATAATCATTATTTTTGCTCGGACAGAAAAATAGATAATTAACAGATGAACAATACAAGAAATAAAAAAGGCTTAATTGTCTTATCAGGAGGAATGGATAGCGTTACGCTTCTGCACGACTACAAAGAACGTATTGCTATGGGCTTGTCGTTTGATTATGGCTCAAAGCACAATGCAAAAGAACTGGCTTATGCTAAGGAGCATTGCGAAGCTCTCGGCATTCCACATATTATTATTCCTTTAGCTTTTATGGGAGAACATTTTAAGAGTTCTTTACTTCAAGGCGGAGAAGCTATTCCCAAGGGGGCATATAATTGTGAGAATATCAAGAGTACGGTTGTGCCATTTCGTAATGGTATTATGCTTTCCATTGCGGCAGGATTGGCTGAGAGCCACGAACTAGATGAGATTTATATTGCGAATCATTTCGGCGACCACGCTCTTTATCCTGATTGTCGTTCAGCTTTTATTGAGCCAATGACTAAGGCTGTAAAAGAGGGAACGAATAATGCGGTAAAACTGCTTGCTCCCTATACGCATATTACGAAAGGTGATATTGCGAAGATTGGCAAAAAGCTCGGCTTGGATTACGCTAGAACTTGGAGTTGTTATGAGGGAGGCGAGGTTCATTGTGGCGAATGCTCTACTTGTCGTGAACGCATAGAGGCAATGCAAGAGGCGGATATTGAAGATAAGACTGAATATGCTAAATAATCAATGATGTTAGCTAAGAATAAAGATATTTCGGCATCGGTTCGTGAAGCTTTGCTAGAGCGTTTGCTCTCTTACCTCGCTATTGATACGCAGAGCGATGAGGAGAGCGAAAGTTTTCCTTCAACGGAGCAACAATTTGATTTACTTAGACTGCTCGTTGATGAACTTAAATCAATGGGTTTGAAGGAAGTTTTGCTTGATGAGTATGGTTATGTAATGGCTAAACTTCCTGCAAGCGTTGGCTGCGAGAATGCTCCAAAGATTGGGCTTATTGCCCACGTGGATACTAGTCCTGATTTAAGCGGTAAGGACATTAAACCTCAGATTGTAGAGAACTATCAAGGTGGTAGTATTAAGCTGAACGAAAACTACGAGCTTAATCCGTCTTATTTCCCTGAGATGAACAAACTTCTAGGGCATACACTCATTACGACAGACGGCACGACGCTTTTGGGAGCTGATGATAAAGCAGGCGTGGCTGAGATAATGACGACGGTACAATACCTTATTGACAATCCCGATATTCAGCACGGAGATGTGCTTATTGCTTTTACGCCTGATGAAGAGGTCGGACGAGGAGTAGACTTCTTTGATGTCAAGAAGTTTGGAGCTGATTTTGCGTATACGATTGACGGAGGCGAGGAAGGCGAACTTGAATATGAAAACTTTAATGCTGGTTCGGCTAAAATCATTGCCGAAGGATTGAACGTTCACCCTGGGTATGCCAAAGGAAAGATGATTAACGCTCTTTCTTTATTGACGGAATTAGACCGAGCTTTGCCTCATAAGGCAAGACCTGAGCACACGGCAGCTTATGAAGGTTTCTTTCATCTAGTTGCTCTAAACGGAGCAGTGGATAGGGCAGAGGCTCATTATATTATAAGGGATCATAGCCGAGAGCTTTTTGAAGAGAAGAAAGCGATGATGCGTCAGCTTGTAGAGGAAGTGAATAAGGCTTATCAAAGAGAAGTTTTGGTATTAGAACTTCAAGACCAATACTATAATATGAAGGAGAAGATTGAACCTCATTATAAATTGATTAGCCTAGCGGAGGAAGCGATGAAAGCAGTCGGCGTACAAGCTCTTATTCGTCCAATTAGAGGGGGAACGGACGGAGCAAGACTCTCGTATATGGGTTTACCTTGTCCTAATCTTTTTACAGGGGGAGCGAATTTCCACGGACGCTTTGAATATGTCTCTTTGACGACGATGACACGTTCGGTTGCGACGCTTGTTAATCTCCTAGCTCTTTGGGCTAAAGAAAAGTCTTTTTAGGTTTAATTATATTGAGTTAAAATTGAGCTTAATTTAAGGCTTAGTTAAGAGCAAAAAAGTTTACGCCTAAACTTTTTTACCCCTAAAAAGAGCCTTTTTTTTGAGGATTTCGCTTGATGAAAAACAGGGCATTTTTGACCCTAATAAGAGGAGTGAAATTAGCCCTTAGATTAAGCCTAAAAAAGTTTAGCCTAAAGTTCTAAAAGTTTAAGCTAAAGTTTGAAAAGTTTAGGCTAAACTTTTTTGCCTTTCGAAAAGACGTTTTTTGATTATTGATAATTTATATATAAAATGATTGAATGAATGATGAGATTTTGGATTAAGGGATTGTTGTTATCCCTACTTTTATTATGTATTCCTTATTCCTTGTGGGGGCAGAGCCGACTTTTGCAAGTCGTGGATAGGGACAGTAAATTGCCCCTAGAAGCAGTTGCAGTGCTTGTTGCCCCGAAGACGATGCTACTTACCAACGTTAAGGGAATGGTTACTTTGCCTGAAGACATTACGAAGGAAACGCTAATTGAAGTGCGTTATCTTGCTTACCGAACTAAGCAGATGAGCTTTGAGGAACTTAAAGCAAAGCAAGGCATTTATACCGTTTATTTAGAGCCTAATCATAAGCAATTAGCGAGCGTTCTCGTCAAGGCTAAGCGAAAAGAGACGGCTCTGAGTGCCGTTAGTACTAAGGTTTCGGCACAGCAGATAGATAAGGCTCTCGGTAAGTCTTTGGCTAATTTGCTTGATGCGACGACGGGACTAAGTACCATTCAAACGGGGGCTAACACGGCGAAACCTGTTATCCACGGAATGCACGGCAATCGTATTTTGATTGTGAATGAAGGTGTCCGTCAGAGCGGTCAGCAGTGGGGCGACGCTCACGCTCCTGAAGTTGATTTCAGTAGTAGTAACATTATCCACGTGGTTAAGGGAGCTGAGGCAGTTCGCTATGGTTCGGAGGCTATGGGAGGTGTTATTCTAATGGAACAGAAACTATTGCCTTATCACAAGGAATGTGTTAAGGGCTTGTTCTCTTCTTATTATGCTTCTAATGGACGAGCTTTCGGAGGAAACTTAGCTCTTGAAGGAAGTTTGCCTTTCTATCGTAATATCGCTTACCGTTTTGAAGGAAAATATAGTAATGCTGGAGATCATCACACGGCAAACTATTTGCTTAACAATACAGGACATCGGAGTAATAATATCAAAGCCTCTTTGGGTTGGGAAAAGGGCAATTTCAATCTTGAGGGAACTTATATTCGCTTTGATGAAGAAAGTGCCACTTTGCTTACTGCAAACCTCGGTAATGTAGAGCGTTTGCTTGAAACGATAGAGGAGGGGAGACCTAATCAGGAGTTTATCAAGCCTTTTAGTCGTCGTTTGGATTATCCACGTGAGTCTGTCCTACACGAAACCTTTATGCTTAAGGCAAATTATGAGCATTCATCACTTGGTAAGCTAAAATATCTCTTTTCTTATCAAAAAGATAAACGTAATGAATATCGTATTCGCCGTAATAATAATTCGCATATTCCAGAACTTGCTCTAAACCTTCATACATATCAGAATCAGCTGAGTTTGCAGAATCAGTGGAAGGGGTTTGATTACGAACTTGGAGGACAAGTTAATTTTAAGGATAACTATAGTCAAGCTAATACAGGCGTTCCGCCAATTATTCCGAATTATACTTCGCTTGAATGGGGCACGTATCTGCTTATGAATTATCAAAAGCAGAAATGGGACTTTGACTTAGGTTTTCGTTATGACGGCACACAGGTCAAAGCTACAAGCTATGATAATTATGGAACGTTTTATTATGATGAGAATGCTTACGACTGCTTTACTTATAGTTTGGGGGCAAAGTTTCAAGCAAATAAGCGTCTGAAGTTGCTTTCTAACTTTGGTTTGGCTTGGCGTTCGCCTCACGTCTTTGAATTGTATAGCGACGGCGTTCAGCACGGCTCGGGAGCATACGTCAAAGGAAATAAGCATCTTGATAGTGAACGTGGCTATAAATGGATAACATCTATACATTACAAAGATGAATACGTTAATGTGGTGCTAAGTGCTTATTTGCAATGGGTCAAGAACTTCATCTACGACCAAGCCAAGCTTCTGCCAAATGGTTCGCCTGCTCTTCGTCAAGAGATTTCGGGTAATTATCCAATCTTTGAATATCGGCAGACGAATGCTTTCTTTCGTGGAGCAGACTTAGATGTTGATTTCTATCTGTCAAAAGATTGGACTTATACGAAACGAGCAACTTTAGTTCTAGCAAATGAAATGAACACCAAATCTTATCTGCCTCACATCCCTCCTTTTCGGATTGATGAAGAAGTTAAGTGGTGTAGAGCATTGACGAAAGACTTACATTTAGACCTTATGCTCGGCGTACGTTTTGTCTTTCAGCAAGACCGCTTTGACCCTCACAAAGATTTGATTAGTTATACGCCTGAAGCTTATCAGCTCTGGACAATGTCTTCTAAGCTTTCGTGGAGATTAAATAAGCAACTAAATCTTTCTTGTTCTTTAATCGGAGAGAACTTATTCAATAAAGAATACAAAGAATACACAAATCGAGCAAGGTATTATGCTCACGATTTGGGTAGAAATATAAGAGCAATTTTTAGTCTTCGTTTTTAATTGCTAAAAAATTATAACTATATTTGCTGAGGAAAGTTCGTACAAAAGATGATAAGAATCAAGGAACATAGCAATAAAAGACTGATAGGTCTCTTGTTTGTGGGTATATACTTCTATATGCTTACGCTTGTTCTTTTTCATCCTTTAAGGCATCACGCACACGAAATTCATCACGAAAATTGTGATATAGAGCAAGTACATTTAGAGTCTTCGCTTTTTGATACTAATGTTTGCTTTGTCTGTACGCATCTTGTTCCTTTTGTGTTTGTGTTATTTGCTTCGCCACTTATAGCTTTGTTTAGACGAGCTACTGCGAGGCGTCTATTTGCACATTCGGAGCATACTTACTTTCGTCCCTTTAACCTTTACTATCTAAGAGGTCCTCCTCAATTCTAATTTTATTTCAGTTTTTTATTTAGATAGAGTTCTTGCTCTGTCTATTGTTGGGGCATTAAGTTCTAAGGACTTATTCGCTCTATTATTAAGTATGTAATTACATTCAAATAAAATTAGAATTATGTTTAAGACAAATATATTTAGTAAGTTGGCCTTGATGACGCTAACTTGCGTAGCAGTATTAGTCTCGTGTTCTCCTCACGAGCCAAAAACACCAACAAATGAGATATTAAATAAGTCTCACGAGAATCCATTCAAAGCGGAACTTATCCTTGAAGCAGGGAAATTGAAAGGAGATGTTTCTTTTGCAGATGCCACTTTGCAAGACTTTGAGCCTATCGCTAATGGAAAGCAAACAATTACTTGGGAGGAAAATGAGAAAAAAGGTTGGCATATTAAAGAGGAAAGTATTAAAGCTTTTGACGTTAAGACACAAGCAGAAGCTAAAGATTTGCTTTACCTCTTCCGTATTGTCTATTACAATGCTAAAGGCGAGGTGATGAATGAGCAGTTCGTTAAGAATGGGCAAGACAAGATTCATCAGCATTTCTTCTCTATCCGTAAGAATGGTAAGCGTGTTCGTCAAGAGAGTGAAATCCCTTATGAATATACCTACCAAGATACGAAAGTTTGGAATGACGATAGTTCTCCGCTATTAGGGAAGGGCAATCCATTAGGTTTTAAAGGTTTGCTTCGTTTTAAACCTTGGGCTGAATCATTGGAAATGTTGGTTATCTTAGTACACGCTAGGAACTCTAAATATGAGGAAGATAAGTCGGTTAATCCTTTTTACTATCCAGGTAATCGCCTCCTTGCAGAAAAGGAGGGATTTGATATTTCAATTCGTGTACCATTTATTATTAAGAAGTAAAAGATTATGTTTAAGAAAGAATTATTTAAGTTAGCAAGTATAATGCTAATCGTTTGCACAGGATTTATTTCATCTTGTCATAAGTCTAATGCACCTTTAGAAGAAGTTAAGAAATCTGTTCCAGAGGCAAAAGAAGAACAGCAACAAGGGCAGCAGTCTGATGATAAGGCTTTACTCTCTATCAATAAAACTGATGTCAAAAAGATTGTAATTAAGATGTATGAAGGTCATCTACACGGTGATAATTTTCATTATGTACCAGGACCTCAGAACATTCCCTCTCCTCATATCAGACTAGAGAGAGAGCTAACTTTTGTGTATAAAAACAATAAGTGGCAAGTCCCAGAGGGGCAAATCAATAAGTTTATTCTATTTAATGAACGAATTTTTGGTTGTTGGATTTATTATTACAACGAGGCAGGAGAGCTTATCAATGGCGATTTTGCAGGAGGGGAGGAATATCAAACTTTCTTTATTCCTAAGGACGTTAAGGCAATTGAAGGAATTGATATTGCTAAGGAGAAGTTAAATGCCCCAAAGCTTTTGGAGTATTCTTATCGTGATACTAATCCTTGGGATAGAAGTGGTTCTAATGAAGGAGCTCGCTTTATTTACAAAGATAATCCACTTGGTTTGAAAGGTTTCTTTAAGTTCCCTGTGCTTAATACAACGTTTAAGCTAAGTCTCCAATTGTGGAAGATGAATGGTACGAAGCTAAATGGAGGTAAACCAGCTCCATTCTATGCTCCAAATACAGAAACGAAGTCTAAGGGAGAGAAAGTTCTTGAACTAAATATCCCAATGTTTATTTTATTGGCAGAGCAAGATCGCTCATTAAGTGAAGATAATAAAGACAAGGCTAAAACTCTTGATGATGCAATTGCCAATAAAGTTGGTTTTCTGTCATACAGATATACCGAGCAAGATAGAGCAAGAATGGCAGTTTTGCTTAAAGAGAGTGCTTTGACTTGGGAAGAATTCGTTGAGAATTTAGTTGCTTTCTTTGAAGGAGAATGGGGAGGCGAAAGCGAAGGACATTGGTTCTAATCTTCGTCTTAATTGTTTAGTATGATTATCGGCTCACGCAATCTTGCGTGAGCCGATAATTTTTTTTCTAATAATCAGTACTTTAACTCCATTTTATCATTGCTTTTTACAATGGTTAAATAGCTACTTTTTCTTACCTATATAGGTAATTTTTGCTACCTACATAGCTAATTTCAAAAAAGGTTAACCTTTTTTCAAAAAAACCTCAACCTTTTTTGGAAAAAACCTCGAGGTTTTCTGAAACTACCCATAAGGGTACGAGAAATTACCCTTGAGGGTAGTAAGAATTACCCATAAGGGTAGGGGAAATTACCCTTGAGGGTAGCAAAAATTAGGCATAAGGGTAGGGGAAATTAGCCTTAAGGGTAGCAAGAATTAGGCATAAGGGTACGGGAAAATTAGCCTTATGCCTAACTTCTCTTAATTAGGATTGTAAGTTGGCAAGCTAGTTTATGTGCAAAAAAAATGAGGCGTTTCAACCAAATGATTGAAACGCCTCAAAATTTTATTTATCTAACTAAGATAATTAGCAGTCTCCTTTGTGAATAGTTAATTGTGGGAATGGGAAACCAATACCAGCTTTGTTGAACTCGGCATAAATAGTTTTATTTAAGTCAAAATATACTTCCCAATAAAGAGGACTATCAGTCCAAACACGGAAACTTAGATTGACAGAACTATCTGCCAATTCCGATAAGTAAACAACAGGTTCTGGAGTTTGCTTAATACGCTTATCTTCTTTGGCTAGTTTAAGCAGAAGCTCTTTGGCTTGCTCAAAGTCCTGTCCGTATTCTACCCCAATCGTAAAATCAACACGACGTAAATCTTCGTGAGAATAGTTTGTGATAAGCCCAGAACTAAGCGTTCCGTTTGGCACAAAAATTAACTTATTGTCAGGAGTTTTGAGCAGTGTGTGGAAAAGCGTGATATTAACGACCGTTCCCATTACGCTTTGAGCCTCAACAAAGTCCTTCGTCTCAAATGGTTTCGTAACTAGAATGATAATACCTCCTGCTAAGTTCTGCAATTGTCCGCTAAGAGCCATACCTACAGCCAAACCAAGAGACGCAAGCAGTGCAGCAAAAGAAGTTGAAGCAACTCCGAATATCCTTATGATAACCATTAGGAGGGCAACATAAAGAAAGGCTTGGAATAAAGAGTGGAATAGAGAAACGCCAACAGCAGACATCGCTCTTTTCTTAAGCATAGCGTCAATCCAATTTAGAAGCTTTCTGATGAGCCAACGCCCAATCAAAAAGGCAACAATAGCAACAATAACCTTAATTCCAAAATTTGAAATCGTCTCAAGCCATTCATAGCCTAAAGCTTTGAAATCCATATCTTGAAAGTTTAGTGGTTCTGTCAAGTTATTCGCTAAGGAATCAACTTCTGTAGCTGATGTTAGCAGAGAAAAAAACGTAATGTTCATAAAAAATACTATATTTACGGATGTTTATAAAAATAATTTCAATGGTTACAAAGATAAGCATAATAAATAAAGTTGTATTATTAGTCTTACTCTTAACTGCAAGTCAAGTCTTACAGGCACAAAAGCTGGCAGTAGGGGATACAATTGATAGATATTTGTCTTTGATAGATTCTAGTTTTACTGCGAGTTCGCAGAATGATTACGCCCTTGCAGAGCGTTATTTAAGTCAAGCAATGCAAGTCAAAGAACATCACCCATTAAATATCTATTTGCTTAATAATCTGGGGGCATTACAGCAGATACAAGGAAAGTTTGATGAAGCTGAAATGTCTTATGGTGTCGCATTACTTAAAAATCCTGATGAGCAAACAATTCGTTTTAATCGAGCCAAGCTATACGCTCTCATAGGGAAACACAAGGCAGCTATTACAGATTATTCTATTCTGGTATCTCAAGCTCCTAAGAATGAACTCTACCTCTATCACAGAGCTATGAGTTATCTTTTAGTGAAAAACTATGATTTGGCTGACTTAGACCTTTCAGAGATTTTGAAACTTAGCCCAAATAGTCTAAAAGCACGCATCGGATTAGCTCTGTTAGAAACGATGAGAGGTAATTATGATAAAGCTGAACGTATCTATGATTATCTTGTGGAGCAACTTCCCAAGTCTTCCGAAGTCTATGAAGGGCGTGCTAGAATGTATCTCGCTCGTCAGATGAAGGGTTTTGCACTAAGGGATATGAATAAAGCTTTTGAACTTGCAAAGCTAAACGTATCTCCAAGCCTTTACAGACTAAGAGGCGAACTAATGCAAGCAATTGGAGAGGGGGCAAGAGCTAAAGAAGACTTAGAAGCAGCTCTTAAATTGGAACTTAATTTAGACCCAACAAAGCAAAATAATAAGGAATAATGATACAAACACCTTTTCTTAGACGGGTAGCCGAGCATTATTATAAGCTCTATGAGGAAAAGATTTCTGATTACTGCTTTATCTTTCCCTCTAAGCGAGCCTTGCTGTTCTTCCAAAATTATTTGCAAGAACAGCTTAAGCGTCCGATATTTAGTCCAAAGCTCTATACGATTAACGACTTTATCTGTGAGCAAAGTTCTGACTTAAAGGTTTTAGATGAGACGGCTCTACTTTTTGAGCTATACAAATGTTATGGTGAACTGCGAGAAGAACTAGGGAGAACGAGCAAAAGCTTTGATGACTTTCTCTTTTGGGGGCGTTTGATGATTAAAGACTTTGATAAGCTTGATCGTTTCCTTATCAATGCCAAAGACTTATTTCGCAACCTTGCCGAATACAAAGAACTTGATGATAACTTCAGCTATCTTGATGAGGAGAGCAGACAGATGATTCAAGAGTTTTGGAAAGGCTTTGAGCTAAACAGCGGTGAGCATTATGGAGAGGGTGTACAGAACTTTATCGAATTTTGGGAGGAGTTGCCATTGCTTTACGATAGATTTAACGCTGTCCTTGAGGAACAAAAAGCTTGCTATGAAGGACGCATCTATCGTTTAGTTGCAGAAAAAGCGGAAGAGTTTGCAGAACGCTTAGCAGAAGAAAAGACTGCGAAGCAATATATCTTCGTAGGTTTGTTTGGGCTTGCAAAAGCAGAACGAAAGTTTCTAAAAGAGCTTAAGACTCAAGAATTAGCAGAGTTTGTTTGGGACGAAGACATTGAATTGCTTAAAGACCCTTACAATGCCGTTTACAAAATGCTCTCAAGGGACAAAGAACTTTTGGGACAAGTTTCGGACTTTTTATTAGATGAAGAGCAGAGCTATTTACCTGAGGAGGTAGATGTTCTCCGAACGGTTAGTGCAATTTCTCAAGCTAAAGCCTTGCCTAAGGTCTTAGAAGAAGTTAAAGCTTTGGAGCAAGATGACAAAGAGCTGAACAAAGCCATTATCTTACCGAATGAAAAGATGCTCTTGCCTGTCGTTAGCTCTATTCCTTCTTCCTATGACAAGCTTAATATCTCTATGGGTTATCCTCTTGCTAGCACGCCTGTCGCTATTATGCTTAGCAAGTGGAAAGAGCTTTTGCTTATCAGCCGTAATGGGAACTATTATCCTGCAGACAAGCTAACTTCACTCCTAAATAGCGAATTGCTTTCGGAGTTTGTCCCCGAACTGCAGAGCTTATCAGCAGAGCTTTATAGAGAAACAAGGTTCTATTACACCTGTGATGAACTAATAGAAATGAGCTTGAGGAATAAGACTTTTGATGAAGAGCAACAAATTGTTCTAGCAAAGCAAATTATTGAAGATGAACTTCCCGAGGAAGAAATAAAGGCTTATAAAAAAGCTTTTGCTTTAGATACATTAAATAAGGAGGAAGTTCAGCAACATATCCTTAGACGAGCTTTAGTGCTAACTCTCTTACGCCCTAAGACTTCTGCAAACGATTTCCTTAATGCTTTAATCTATTTGCTGAATGCAATCTATACGCTATCGCATTTACAAAAAGAAATGCGAAAAGACGAAGAAAGCACGGAAACCATTAAACCTTTTGAGTTAAATTCTTTTGACGAGGAGTTTATCTACCATTATATTCGTTTAGCAAAGCGTTTGCTTACGCTAATGGATTATTACAAAGAGACTATCCCTAAGCTAAACCTAAAATCTTGTATAAGTCTATTAGAACGTTTAGTACATAATATAAAGATTCCTTTTGAGGGTAACCCTCTTAAGGGCTTGCAAGTATTGGGGCTTTTGGAGAGCCGTACACTGAACTTTGAATATCTCATTTATCTCTCTGCAAGCGAAGGTAGTTTGCCAAGCTCAGCTGGTCAATCCTCACTAATCCCTTATACACTACAAGTTGGCTTTGGTTTGCCAAGTAGAGAGGAGCAAGATGCCGTGTCTGCTTACCAATTTTATCAATCAATAGCTAAGTGTAGAAAGCTCTTTTTCCTCTGTGGTGAAGATGACGGTTTGGGCTCTAAAGGGGAAGAAAGTCGCTATATCAAGCAACTTCGCTATAATTATCAATTGAAGCTTAACGAACGTACTATTGAAGCCTTCCCGTATAGTGAGACGCCGACGGCAGAAATCGTTGATAAAGTAGCTTTGGAAGATGAACTAACTCGCTATCTTGACGGAGGAGATAAAAGTTTATCTATCTCAAAACTATTGGTTTATGCTCGTTGTCCGCTAGACTTCTACTATCAAGCCATAGAGCAAGCAGAAGATAATCGCTTGCCAGATGCATTGAGTTCTCCACAAATTTTTGGCGATATTCTCCACGAAACTATGGAACTTATCTATAAGCCTTACATAGGTCGTGAAGTGCCTAAAGCAGAGATTTTAGGACTTATCAATGAGGAAGGGCATCATAAGATTAGAAAACTAATTTTGAGTAATAAGTATTACGTAAAGCGTTCTACCCACAAGAGCTATTGGTTGAATTTAGAAGTTGATACAATTCTTAAAAGCATTTTGAATATTCTAAGTTTTGACCTTACTTCTAATATCAAGTACTTAGGTTCAGAAATTAAAATGAAGCTAGAACTTCCGATTAAGTTCAAGGGAGAGGTTCGCCAAGTTAATTTTGTGGGTTACATTGATAGATGCGACTTGCTCAGGGAAGAAGACGGAACACAAAAGCTAAGGATTTTGGATTACAAGACGGGAAGCGATAGCCTCGTGCCAATTAACGAAAAGGAGTTTGCTGAGTTCTACGAGAGAGTTCTACGAGAGCCAGAGGGCAAGAAAAAAGCGATTGTTCAAACGCTTTTCTATAGCCTAATGGTTCTACAAGGAAGTATAATTCCAAACTCTGAAAAGCAAGAAGCTTTATCCGAATACAAAAAACGTATTGAAGAGGGCGAAATGGAGCTATATCCTGCACTTTTACTTACTAGAGAGATTAGCAAACTTGGGACAGACTTCTCGCCTTATCTAACTATTAACGAGAGTAAGCAAGTTAAATACCAACATTTCTCTAAGAATATTGAAGACAAGTTGAGCGAGGCTTTAACGACGCTCCTTGAAGAGCTTTTCGACTTATCGAAGCCCTTTGAAGCTAGAGCCGAAGGAAGGTCTTGCGAATACTGTTTACATATATAACTAATTAAAAGACAACTAGTATGAACAGAATTAAACAGCTACTGATTATTTCAGTTATGATGCTTTTATTTCAAAGTAAAAGCTTTGCACAGAGCAATTATCAACAAGAGATTAAGTCTGCCTACAGGGAGGCTTTACTCACAACAGAAGGAGTGATGTCCCTAAAAAAGGTGCATCAAAGCTTAGAAAAACTTTTTGCCCAGGACAAGTCTGTTTCTCAGTTAAATTATTGGCTTTCCTATAACGAATATTATATGGCAAAGTTCTATCAATTAAAAGGTAAAAAAGCTGTTGCTAAAAGTTTGCTTGAAACGGGAATTAAGAGACTTGAAGGTTTGAGCGAAAAATCTGCCGAAGATTACGCTCTTCTAAGTTTCTTGCAACATAATTATACCAAGTGTATAAATCGTGGACATATTCCTCAAACAAGGAAAATGGCAGAAGAAAATTGTCATAAGGCTTTAGCTATAGAACCTAGAAATCTTAGAGCAAATGTTGTTTTAGGAATGATTATTTCTGCTAAACCTTATGCTCCAGGGAGAGCTAAAGAGAGTGAGGACTATCTACTTAAAGCAATCAATGACCTATCTGACCAAATACTTGTTTCTGATATTCTTCCCTCTTGGGGCAAAGAAGAGGCTTATGAGACTTTAATTCGGAATTACATCAAGACTAAGCGAAAAGAAGAAGCTCTTGATTATATTGAAGAATTTGCAGAGTATTATCCTATGAACCTTCATCTTGATGAGTTGAAAGCTTTACTCAGATAAGTATAAATAGTATACTAAAAAAAGGTTTCGTTTCAAGACTTGTATAGCAAACAGATTAACTAGTATTTAATCCCCTTATTTGAGAAAAACAGCTCAAATAGGGGGATTAAGTGTTCCGATTTGTGATATTTAGATTGGTTCGGATAGTGCTTGGGGATACTTGAAAAAGTTTTCCCAGAAACTTTTTGAAATTACACGGAAAACTTTGAAAAGTCTTTGGGAAAACTTTTTTAACAAAATTGGGAAGTTGTATGGGATTGATTATCAAACGTTTAATAAATCAGCCTGTGGCTGTTCCGATTTGTGGTATTTGAGCGATAAATACACAAGGAAAATAAAATAAAAGGTTGTTTTTGATATACTTGTATAGAAAAAGCTTTATTTTTAAGAATAATATCTTATTTTTGTGCTATAAACAATTACAATGTAGGTATATGGAAATTGATTTTTATTCAGAAGAGCAGGTGCAGATGCCCAAATTACGTGAGGAGCTATTGAGGAATTGGATAGAGGTTGTCGCAAAGAAATACGATAAAATTCTAGGAGAATTGTGCTATTTTTTCTGTTCTGATGAGTATATTCTCAAAGCTAATCGAGAGTTTCTTCAGCACGATTATTATACTGATATTATTACTTTTGACAATACAGAAGACGATTGTCTTGCGGGAGATTTGTTGATTAGCCTAGAGACCGTAGCAAGTAATGCGGAACTATTGAAACTTAGTTTTGAAGACGAATTGCATCGTGTCATTATTCACGGCATTCTACATATGGCAGGCTTAGGAGACAAAGAGGAAGACGAGGCTCGTTTGATGCGTCAAGCCGAAGATGAGGCTCTGTCTATGCTAAGAGCTTTACTGCCTAATGGAACAAGCCTTTTGCTCGAAACTTATAACATTAAGAAATAAATTTACTTATTCTATGAAAGCTTTTATCAAAACATTCTTTTCATCTTGCTTAGGCGTTATTGCGGGTTTAGGTTGCTTAGGTTTTATTTTATTTACAGTGGTTTCAGGTAGTTTAATTGCCCTTTTCTCTGGCTCTCAAAGTAATCAAGAGGTCAAAGTACAAGCCAATACTATTCTTAAGATAGATGTTGCAAGTATTCCTGAATTGGTGCAAGAGGACTTTTCTGCCGTTTTAGAGAAAATTTCAAATAAAACATCACAGCCAATTGCCTTAAATAAAGCTGTTTCTGCTATTATAAAGGCGAAGCATAACCCAAATATCAGTGGCATTTACCTCAATCTTGAGGAGCTTAGTGCGGGAATGCCTGCTATTGATGAAGTAAGACGTGCTTTAGAAGATTTCTCTACTTCGGGAAAATTTATCATCGCTTACGCAGATAATTATTCTCAAAAATCATATTACTTATCTAGTGTTGCGAATAAAATCGTGCTTAACCCTATGGGAAGTGTTAATCTTCTAGGAATTGCTTCGGGGAATGTCCTTTTTAAGGATATGCTAGAGAAGATTGGCGTTAAAATGGAAGTCTTCAAAGTTGGAACTTATAAAGCTGCTGTAGAACCATTTATCAAAGAGCATATAAGTGCAGAGAATAGAGAACAAATCCAAGCATATATTAGCGGTTTATGGCAACATATACTTAAAGGTATTACTCAAGCTCGTGGTTTGAATGCTGATGAACTAAATAAACTTGTAGATGAAGGGCTTGCTTTTGATGAAACTATCCGTTTCAAGGAGCTAGGTTTAGTGGATACTCTATTGTATCGTAGTGAGGTTGCTAAGTTAGTTGCTGAGACTACAGGTTTAGATGATGCTAAAAAGCTAAGTATGATTGGGCTTTCTGATATGGCAAATGTAGCTAGCACAAGTTCGGCTATTAAGTCTGATAATCAAATTTCAGTTATTATTGCCGAAGGAGAGATTAAAGAAGTCAAAAAGTCGCCTTTCGGAGGGCAAGGAAGTCATATAGACTATAGCCTTGTTGATGAAATCCATAAAGTTGCTGAGAATGAAAAGGTAAAGGCTGTTGTTCTTCGCATTAACTCCCCAGGGGGAAGTGCTTTTCTTTCAGAGCAGATTTGGCACGCAGTCAAGGAACTTAGTGCTAAGAAAAAGGTTGTTATCTCAATGGGCAATTTAGCCGCATCAGGAGGATATTATATTGCTGCAGCAGGAGATTATATCGTTGCAGAACCAACAACATTGACAGGCTCTATCGGTATCTTTGGACTTATCCCAAATGCAGAAGATTTAGCTAGGAAGATAGGCGTAAATCTTGATGTTGTAGCAACTAATAAGTTTGCTAATATGAACGTTGGCTTGCCTATCAATGGCTTTACAGAGGGCGAGAAAGCTCTTATTCAGAGAACTGTAGAGCGTGGTTATAAGCTATTTATTTCTCGTGTGGCTCAAGGGCGTAATATGACGCTTGAAGAGGTAGATAAGATAGGACAAGGTCGTGTTTGGCTTGGAAACAAAGCTAAGGAAATTGGACTTGTTGATGAACTTGGCGGACTTGACCTAGCGATTAAGAAGGCTGGAGAGCTAGCAGAGCTTGACGAATACCAAGTCGTTTATCCAGAGACGTCTTCTAACTTCTTTGAGATGTTTACGGAAGAAGTCTTATCTAATGATTTCGTTGCTTCTTTAGGTTTCAGTTTCCTTTCTAAAGAGGAGCAAGCCCTATTTCGTTTTGTAGAAGACAATAAGTCATATATTGGTTTGCAGACACGTTTGCCTTACAACGTAAAAGCTTATTAAGTAATCCTTATAATCATCACGTTTATGAAGAAAAAGTCATTCTGGCTACGTTGCTTACTTGCTCCACTATCCTTTTTATATGGGATTGTGGTTAGTTGTCGGAATTTCTTTTTCGACATAGGTTGGTTGCCTTCTCGTTCTTATCCTATTCCTGTTATATGCGTTGGAAATATCAGCGTTGGAGGAACAGGCAAGACGCCTCACGTAGAGCATATTATTGAGTTGCTGAAAGATAACTATCGTATCGCTGTCTTAACTAGAGGCTATAAACGAAAGAGTACAGGCTTAATAATTGCAAGTGAGTATTCTACAGTTGAAGAGATTGGAGACGAAGCACGCCAAATGCAGCTAAAATATCCGAATATCACTCTAGCTGTTGATGGCAACCGAAGGCGAGCAATGGATTATCTTCTTAATTTAGATGAGGAAAAGCGTCCCGAAGTTGTTATTATGGACGATGGTTTTCAGCATAGATATATCAAGCCTTCTTTCTCAATCTTATTGGTAGATATAAATCGTCCAATAGACACTGATAGCTTGCTTCCTTTGGGGAACTTGAGGGAGAGTGCGACAGCTCGCTATCGTGCAGATATGCTTATTCTAACGAAGAAACCTAAAAGCTTCAAACCTATTGATAGAGTTCTTTTTGAACGGAGGTTAGATTTGTACAAATATCAGCATTTGTATTTCTCCTCTATTAGCTATCTAGCACCTCGCCCATTGTTGAGTATTGGGCAAGCGAAGGATACTCAAGCTGTGCATTTAGACAAACATTCTAGCGTTTTTGCTGTATCAGGCATTGCAAGACCAGAGATTTTTATTGAAGAAATCAAGCAATCTTATACTTTTATAGCACAAAGATGCTTTACTGATCACCATAATTTTACGAGAAAAGAACTTGAAGAGTTAAATGAGACTTATGCTAATCTGAATGCAGAATTGACGAAAGAGCTTTACTTCGTTTGTACAGAAAAAGATGCTGTTCGTCTATTTGGTCTTAAAGATTATCTAAGTAAGGAACTATTAGAGCATTTTTACTATCTACCTATTGCGATTTCTATGGACGGTAATAGAGATAATGAATTTAACACACTTATCAAACAGGCGGCAGATGCCTTGCTTCCTACATTACATTAAATGATATAAATGAAAAGAACTGAGATTTCATCACTTGGAGAGTTTGCTTTTATTGATAAGCTAACTCAAGATATTCAATTAAAAAATAAGAGTTCAATACTTGGCATTGGTGATGATGCGAGCGTTATTCAGCAGGAGAAAAACTCGCAGACGGTGTTGACTACAGATTTATTCTTAGAAGGCATTCACTTTGACCTTGTCTATACGCCTCTAAAGCATCTTGGATATAAGTGCGTTGTCGCTACTATTGCCGACATCTATGCGATGAACGCTTTGCCAGAGCAATTAACCGTTTCTATCGGTCTGTCTGCTCGCTTTAGCCTTGAGGATATTGAAGAACTCTATGAAGGGATTAAACTAGCCTCTTCTATCTATGGTGTAGATATTATAGGCGGAGATACGACTGCTAGTCAGACAGGCTTACTTATTAGTATGTCTTGCCTTGGACGTGTTAGACCAGAAGAACTCTGTTTGCGTAGTGGAGCTAAAGCGACAGACTTGATTTGTTGTACAGGAGACTTGGGAGCTGCTTATATGGGCTTAGCTCTTTTGGAACGAGAAAAGAATGTATTCGCAGGAGAAACAGAACGTTTTGAGCCTGACTTTGCAAGAAAAGAGTACATTTTGGAGCGTCAGCTTAAACCCGAGCTTAAGCTTTCGGTTTTAGAAGGTCTGAAGGAAAAAGGCATTAAGCCAACGAGTATGATTGATATTTCTGATGGTTTGGCTAGCGAACTGCTTCACATCTGTAAGTCTAGCAAGGTTGGTGTGCGTATTTATGAAGAGCGTCTGCCTATTGATTATGAAACCGCACAAATGGCAGAGGAGCTTGGCTTGAACATTACTACAGTTGCTCTAAATGGAGGCGATGATTACGAGTTTCTCTTTACAATTCCTCTAGGGCTAATGGACAAAGCTAAAGAAATAGACGGACTTCGCTTCATTGGGCATATCACGGAAGAAAGCCTTGGAGCTAGTCTTGTTACTCGTGATGGCACAGAGATAAGCCTCAAAGCACAAGGTTGGCAATAGATATTTATAAAAATGTATTTAGGTAAAGGGCGTGCCGAATAATCGGTACGCCCTTGTTCTTTTTGCTTCTAAGGGGAACGTTTTCATTTCACTCCGTGATGAAATCTTCTGTTTTTCTAAAATCTTTTTTGACTAAGCGAAAGGGGAGAAGAATAGCTTAAAAGAGCTACTTATAAGTAAAGGAAAGCTATGAGTAACTTCCCCCTACGGGGAGTAGCAATGCGAGCCAATCTTAACAAGATTTGGCTCGCATTGTTTTTTTTTTACATTTGTGAAGTTCGTGCTTATTTTGAGTGCATATATAATAATGTATA
>PDWI01004530.1_pt1 | contig 18575 bp, 21 predicted proteins | sample 1430891 | NCBI WGS metagenome assembly PDWI01 (sample SAMN01162508, study PRJNA174530) | Oral metagenome, whole genome shotgun sequencing project. | biome: Marine environment; feature: Marine mammal; material: Swab sample of the gingival sulcus; isolation source: swab sample of gingival sulcus...
TTACAAATTCATTATACTCTTTGTTTATTTTTTCTATTTTTTTATATAAATAGTTTGGTATATTTGAAGAAGATGAAACACTAAGCATAATAAACTCCTAAATTTGAAATATATTATCAAAAGCTGTAGCAAATATCGACACAAATATAAAATATTTTATAAATTATTATCAAGACTGATTTAAAAATTTCTCAATTTTTGTCTAGTTATAGGATTTTTCTAAATCGCCTCATTTAAAGCAAATTTTAGTGCTTCGAGATTTATATTTGCAACAGATGAAATTGGCAAGATAAATAGTGGTTTATTTTCATTTTTTACACTTCCAAATTCATCGTCAAAAAAGTAAGATTTTATCTCTTTATCTGCTCCAAATTTTGGAGCATTTTGTTGTAAGTTTAAAGATTTTAAAAACTCCTCTATTTTTTCGTTTGGATTTTCACTTGCATCATATCTTGTAAGTGCTATGGCGTAAGGCTTTTTAAAAAGTTCAGTTGAAAAATTTTCAACCTCTTTTTTTAGGGTTTCGTATTGGGTTTGCAAACTTTCATAATGGGCTAAATCAAGCATAAAAAGAAGTATTTTGTTTCTTTGGATATGCTTTAAAAATTGTAGTCCCAAGCCTTTACCCTCACTAGCACCGCCGATGATACCCGGAATATCAGCCATAACAAAGCTATTAAACTCACCAACATCAACAAGCCCTAATTTTGGCGTAAGAGTGGTAAATTCATAATTTGCAACCTCAGGTGTTGCATTTGAAAGTGTGCTTATAAGAGTTGATTTGCCAACATTTGGAAATCCGACCAAACCAACATCAGCGATAAGTTTGAGCTCTAGTCTTATTTTGATAGTTTCACCAGATTTACCGGGTTGTGCGTATGAGGGGCGTTGATTTGTAGGGCCTTTAAAGTGGGTATTTCCAAGTCCGCCAAGTCCGCCTTTTAAAAACAAAATCTTTTCACCTTCATGGACTAAATCTAGCATTACTTCTTTGCTTTCTTCGTTTATAACTTGCGTTCCCGGTGGCACGATTACGATTAGATCTTCACCTTTTTTGCCGTATTTTTTTCTGCCTTCTCCGGGTCTTCCGTTTTTTGCTTTTAGGTGATTTTTGCCTTTAAAAGATGAAAGCGTGTGAGTGTTGTTATCTACTAAAAAATACACATCTCCGCCCCTCCCGCCGTCTCCGCCGTCAGGACCTCCCATGATAACATGCTTTTCTCTACGAAATGAAACTGCACCAGCTCCGCCTTTTCCACTACTTAAGCTTAAGCTAACATGGTCTATAAACATTGATAATTCCTTGAGAGTTTTAAAAATAAAAGCACTTCATGAGCATTAGTGCTCATGAAGTTGCTGTAGGCTTTATGCAGGATAAACAGAAACTTTGTTTCTTTTTTTATCTTTTCTTTCAAATTTTACATGTCCGTCGATCAGGGCATAAATAGTATGATCTGTGCCAATACCTACATTATTTCCTGTGTGAACTTTTGTTCCTCTTTGACGGATTATGATATTTCCAGCTCTTACGAACTCGCCACCAAATTTCTTAACACCTAACCTTCGTCCAGCGGAATCTCGGTTATTTTGGGTACTACCTTGACCTTTTTTATGTGCCATTTCTTCTCCTTATCCTACTATCTTTGTAACTTTTACTTGAGTAAAAGAGCGTCTAAAACCACGCTTAAGTTTAGAATCTTTTCTTCTTCTTTTTTTGTAGATGATAACTTTTTTATCTCTTCCTGAAGTTATAACTTCAAGTTCAACTTTTGCACCATCAACAAATGGGCTTCCAACTTTTAACTCTTTGTCAGATATCGCTAAAACTTCTGTAACTTCGATTTTGCTTTTTGGCTCAGCGTCGATTTTGTCTAATTTTAAAAAATCGCCCTCGCTAACTTTATACTGCTTACCGCCGTTTTTTATAATCGCATACATTGTGATTAATCCTTTTAATTTTTGGATTACCTAAAAGCACTCTTTTAAGAGATTTGAAAGCTTTGTAGGCATTAAGAGGTGGATTTTATCTAAAATTATATTAAAAGCTAATAAAACTATAAAGAAAATTTTGCTAAAATCGTATCTTTATTTATAATTTTAAAGGAAATTTATGTGGTTTTTAAACTCAATTTTTGAAATGCTTACAAATATAAATGTCATCTTTTATCTGTTAGCTTATTTAATAGGCGGTATTCCATTTGGTTTAATTTTGGCAAAATTTATCACAAAAACCGACATAAGAGAATCCGGAAGTGGCAGCATAGGTGCTACAAATGTGCTTAGAGTACTTAAAACTCAAAATCCAAAACTTGCCAAAAAACTTGCTCTTTTAACTTTAATTCTTGACATTTCAAAAGGACTTAGTATTATATTTATATCACTCATGTTTGATTTAAGCGTACATTCACAATGGGCAATAGGAATTTTTGCAATTTTAGGTCATTGCTTTAGTCCTTATTTGGGATTTGAAGGTGGCAAAGGTGTAGCAACAGCAGCTGGTGTACTTGCTTGGTTTTTACCCTACGAGATGTTCATTGCCTTTATTGTTTGGTTTTTATTTGCAAAATTAATCAAAATATCGTCCGTTTCGTCTTTGGGTGCTTTAATTAGCCTAATCATAAGTTCTTACATATTACACCCAAATATACCAAACTCCCATGCTCCCTTATTTATCATATCTATCATTGTAATTTACAAGCATGTTCCTAATATAATAAGGCTAATTAATGGAACAGAAAAGCAAGTCGTATGAATATTTGCATTGATAAACTTGAATTTAATTGTATCATAGGAATTTTACCCTCTGAACGCAAAAAAAAACAAAAAGTATCCATCAAAGCAAACATACATTTTAACGATAGCAATAAAATACTCATTGACTATGCTAAATTGAGTTTTTTTATAAAAAAAATTTTTAAAAAACAGAAATTTTATACAATTGAAAAATCTCTAACTCATGTTAGTAAAAAAATAAGAAAAAAATACCCTTGTATTAAAAAAATATACTTAAAAATTTCTAAGCCAAATGCCCTAAAAAATTGTCTTATCAGCGTTTCAATTATAAAAAAATATTAATTTTTTTTTAAATAATCTTGAAAAAAATCTTAAAACATGATACAATCCATTTTTAATTTACATTTAAGGAAAATATAATGAGAATACTTATCGTTGAAGATGAAGTAACCCTAAACAAAACCATTGCAGAGGGGCTACAAGAATTTAGCTATCAAACAGATAGCTCTGAAAACTTTAAAGATGCAGAATATTATGTGGGCATAAGAAATTATGATTTAGTACTTACAGATTGGATGCTGCCTGATGGGGATGGAGTAGACCTTATCAGTATCATTAAACAAAAATCACCACGAACTGCTGTTGTGGTTCTTTCGGCAAAAGACGACAAAGCAAGTGAGATAAAAGCTCTAAGAGCTGGTGCTGATGACTATATCAAAAAGCCATTTGAATTTGATATTTTAGTAGCAAGAATAGAAGCAAGATTGAGATTTGGTGGTACAAATGTCATCAAAATTGATGAACTTACAATCGATCCTGATGAAGAAAAAATTACCTATAAAGGTCAAGATATCGAACTTAAAGGTAAGCCTTTTGAAGTTTTAACTCACTTAGCAAGACATAGCGATCAAATCGTCTCAAAAGAGCAACTTTTAGACGCTATTTGGGAAGAGCCTGAGCTTGTAACTCCAAATGTTATTGAAGTTGCTATAAACCAAATTAGACAAAAAATGGATAAACCTTTAAATATTGCCACTATCGAAACTGTTAGAAGAAGAGGCTATAGATTTTGTTTTCCCAAAAAAGTATAAGATTTAAATTTATTCTCCAATTAGTTGCTACGACCGCAGCACTAATTGGAGTTCTTTCGTCTATTTTATACTATTTTATCAAAAATAGCATATATCTTTCCATCATGGATAACATGGAAAAAGAGGCGAGTAGTATCGCATTGGTACAAAAAAATTTTCAAGCAAATACTAAACAAAATTATATGTTTGGAGAAAAATACAATATATCCATACAACAATTTACAGAGAAAAAACCTTTAAAGTCATTTGAAACAACTAGGCAAAAAGATACAAATTTTCTATCACTTTACTGGCCATTAAAACAAAATCCAAGCTATTTTATCGTCATTAAGCAAGATATAACTTATGTAAAAAATCTACTTAATCGCATATCAAAAAATATATTAATGGTCAATATTTTTGCCTTAATTGCTGTTGTGTTTTTCTCGTTTTTTCTATCAAGAATTATTTTAATTCCCATAAAAACTTTAGGTTCTAAACTAGCAAAAATGAATGAAAAATACCTAAATTATGTAGATACAAACAATATGCCTTTAGAATTTACTCCACTTGCACAAAGTTTAAATAGGCTAATTGATAGAGTTCAAACTTTTATAAAATACCGCACAGAGCTTTTTGTCGGTGTTGCTCATGAACTCAAAACTCCATTGGCTGTTATGAAAACCAAAAATGAAGTAACCTTACTTAAACCACGAGATATTGAATATTATAAAGAAGCCATACAAAAAAATATTGACTCAATTGATGAAATGAACAACATGATAAGTGCTATTTTGAAAATCGGAAGACAAGAAGGAGCACAACTTGAACCGCCTATGGTGGTCGATTTGGTAACTTTTGTAAAAGAAAAAGCGACAAATTTTCAAATTTTAGCTAAGCAAGATGAAAAAAATATCAAATTAAGCATAAGACCTGATGCATTTCCTACCTTAACTCAACCAACTTTAGTGCTACATATACTGCAAAATTTTGTACAAAATGCTATAAAATTTTCACCAAAAAATGGTGTAGTTATCATACAAACAAATGGAAATGATGAGGGGTTTTTGATTGAGGTTTTAGATGAGGGATGCGGTATAAAAGATGGTTTTGACATTTATGCACCATTTAAAAGATCTGGAGAAAAAAGTGGTGTTGGATTAGGCTTATTTTTGGCAAAAGGTGCAGCTCAAGCACTAAATGCTCAAATCAGTGTTACAAATAGACATGACCAAAGTGGAGTAATTGCCACACTTTTTATACCTAGAGCAAAACCTATCTAATAAAAAATGACAAAAGTGAGTTTTAGTGGCTAAAAGGACCGCAATCATCGACATCGGCTCAAATTCGATACGAATGGTAATTTTTGAAAAAACAAGTCGTTTTGGTTTTCATCTTTTAAAAGAAATTAAGATAAAAGTAAGAATTGGCGAGGGGGCATATGACAAAAACGGGGTTTTGCAAAAACTTCCTTTACAAAAAGCTTTCCAAACTTTAAGTGAGTTTGTCAAAATCACAAAAGCATTAAAATGTAAAAAAATACTTTGTGTGGCAACTTCTGCTCTAAGGGATGCACCAAATAAACATCTATTTATAAACGACATAAGAAAACATTTAAAATTAAATATAAAAGTTATAGATGGAGAAAAAGAGGCATTTTATGGAGGGGTAGCAGGTGCAAATTTACTATTTAAACGAGATGATATTTGTACCATTGATATAGGTGGTGGTTCAACAGAGCTAGCAAAAATAAAAAATGGTAAAGTAAGCGATGTTATCTCGCTTGATTTAGGAACAGTTAGATTAAAAGAGCTATTTTTTGATAAAAAACGAGACATACATGAGCTATTTTCATATATCAAATTAATCTTAAAACAGATTCCACCTAGCTTTCAATCTTCCACCCTAATAGTAATAGGTGGCACTTTAAGGGCAGTAAGTTCTGCCATCATGAGCAGTCAAAATTATCCTTTGCAAACAGTTCATGGCTTTAGCTATGATATCATAAAATATGAAAATTTAATAAAAAATATAGCAACTTCAAGCATATTAAAGCTTAAACAATTTGATATAAAAAAAGATAGATACGATACTATTAGAGAAGGTTGTGCTATATATTATACTCTCATAAAAAAACTACAAGCAAACAAAGCTATTACTAGTGGAGCTGGAGTTAGAGAGGGTGTTTACCTGTGTGATTTATTGAGAAATCAAAACTATATCTTTCCAAACAATTTCAATCTAAGTGTAAAGAGTTTGATGGATAGATTTGTACTAAATACAAAACATAATAATTTCATCTCAGCATTAGCAAGTGATATATTTGATGCCTTAAAGCCTTTACATAAACTAGATGACAAATACAAATTCGAATTGAAAGTAGCAGGTAAATTATATAATATAGGTCAAGCGTTAAGCTTTTATCAATACCACATTCATGGGTATCATTTTATATTAAACAATTTAAACTTTGGCTTTAGTCATGAGCAAAAAATATTAATCGCTTTACTTTTAAAATCTAACGGCAAAAAACTTCCTAAACTAGATGATTTAAAAGAATTTGACATCTTACTTCCTAAAAATCACATAGTAAATTGGCTAAGCTTTATACTTTCATTAGCAAAAAATCTCAATCTAAATTTAAACAATACCAAATGCTTTTTTGAATACAAAAACAACTCTTTACACATAAGCGGACTTAATAATCCAATCATTTACAAAGAAGCCATTAAAAAACTAGTCAAACCATTACCATTTGCCATCATTTTTAACAAATAAATATTGTATAAAACTCCTAATCCTCAAGTTTTATTTTATTAATCTTAAAAATAAATATTAATTTTTTATTTAAGCTTTAGAAATATAATACAAGAAATTATTATCAATTACATAAAATTTAATATACCAAAAATAGACCTTAGTTTTTTATACTTTTTAGCATATTGTTGATAATAATTATTTATAATACTCGAATTTAGCCATATTTTTAAATAAAATATAAATAAATTATATACAAAAAATAAATAATTTGATTTAAGTCATTGTTTTTTAAAATACAAAAATGATATACTTGCAAAGTTTAAGAAAAAGTTGTTGGTTTTACCAACTTAGTTTCGCTTTTGATAATGTAAAAAATTTTAAAAGCAGTGCAAGGAGTATTTATGGCTTCAAGCGTAAATGATAAAGATAAAAAAAGCCTATGGTCGATATTTTGGATACTTTGTATCGGAGGCATATTAGGACTTTTGGTATCTTTAGGAATTGCTACAGGTGTTCATGAGACAAGTGGAGCAAAATTTTGCATAAATTGTCACACCATGAAGCCTATGATTGAGTCTTACAAAAAAGATGTTCATGGTGGCAATAACAAAGTAGGTTTCGAGGCACAATGCGTTTCTTGTCATCTTCCTCACAACAACACGGCTAATTATCTCGTGCAAAAGGTAGAAACTTCTTTTCATGACATAAAAGTTCAATGGTTTGAGGATTTAAAAAGTATCGACTGGGAAGCAAGTCGTAAGCGAAGAAGTGAATTTACTTATGATAGTGGTTGTGTGAGCTGCCATGTAAATTTACAACAAAGTACTATGAGTAGCCAAAAAGCATTTGTGGCTCATAGGGATTATTTTGCAAAACGAATAGATAAAAAATGTGTCGATTGTCATAACAGCGTAGGACATAAAAATCTTGGTTTTTATCTACCAAAACATAAAAAGGAGCAGTAATGTTTAAAAAAAGCTTAATTATCTTAACACTCGTATCATCAGCTATATTTGGTGCAAATATGGGAGATGTAACAGGTGTAAAGACTTTAAAAGTTAAAAGGGCTATTAGCGATGAGGGAGCAAAATGTGTATCTTGCCACGCTAAAAAAATGCCAGGTCATGTAGCAGATTGGAAAAAATCTCGCCACGCACACGCAGGAGTATCCTGTATTGATTGCCATAAGGTAAATGCGGACAGCCCTATGGCGGCACAAAATTGTCCCGGAGTAAAAGGAACTAACACACATGTAAGTATGCTAGTAAGCCCAAAAACTTGTGGAAGATGCCACGCTGCTGAAGTTGAACAGTTTAATCGCAGCGGACACGCAAGAGGTGCAATTCAAGTAAAATCAAAGGCAAAAATGCAAGCTTTAATGCAACATTTTGAAGGTAGAGATCATCCTGATTTGAAAAATGCACCAGAAGCGACTGGTTGTATGCAGTGTCATGGTTCTGTCATAAAACTAGACAAAAATAAACAGCCTACAAAAGAGACTTGGCCAAATTATGGCATAGGAAATGTCTATCCAGACGGAAGCGTAGGAAATTGTAAATCTTGCCATAGTTCGCATAAATTTACCATCACCGAAGCTAGAAAACCAGCAGCTTGTGCATCTTGCCACTTAGGACCTGATCATCCCGATATGGAGATATATAACAACTCAATGCACGGACATATCTTTAATGCTGAAGGAAATGAATGGAAATATGACTCCGCACCAGATGCGTGGGAACCAGGTGATTATAGGGCTCCTACTTGTGCAACTTGCCATATGAGTGGAATTGGTGAACTTGGTACTACTCACAATATCAGCAGAAGACTTAAGTGGAATTTATGGGCGCCTGTTTCAAATCTAAGAGATAAAGGCTATGAAACTGCCGTAACAGAGTTTGAAAAAAGCGGAAAATTTACCAAAGGAAATCCATTAGCAGGCCATAAAGACGGAAGCGAAGCAGGAAGAGCTGAAATGACAATGGTTTGTAAAAATTGTCACAATTCAAAATTTACAGACAATTTCTTTATAATGGGAGATAAACATGTCATGTTGTATAATGAGTATGCAAATGAAGCTAAAAAGATGATAGATGACTTAAAAGCCAAAGGACTTCTTAAAAAAGATGCTTGGGCAGATGAAGCACAAAAAGCATGGTATCATTTATGGCACCATCAAGGAAGAAGAATGAGACAAGGTGCATTAATGGGAGGACCTGATTATGCACATTGGCATGGAGTATTTGAACTTCAACAAGATATTAGAGTTTTAAAAGGTATCTATGAAAAAAGAATTAAGACTGGAAAAATAGAGTAAAATAAATAGGGGGGACTTTATAAAAGAATAGGCATGAAAAATATATTATATAACTTGGATTTTTTTAAATGTTTAAATGAGGCACAGATTGATGAGTTATTAAGTTATGTCGATTTACTAGACTGTAACGAAGAGGAGGTTTTATTTTATGAACATGAAATCAAACAAAAATTCTTTTATCTACTGCAAGGCGAATTAAGATTTTATCGAATAGATAGATTTGATAATGAGATTTTTTTATATCGTCTCGAACATGATTGTATGGTTACGGATTTTGTCGATATACATACATTAAAATTAAAGCCTTGTTTTGCAAATTGTGTCTTTACTAAAAAGAGTCAAATTTTAAGTATTGAGTATGAATATTTTGTACATATATTAAAACACAATACTAACCTTTATAAAAATCTAATTTTAGAAAGTTCTAAACGCATTGAGAGATTGGAAAAAATAATCAATAGAGATATAGTCTATGATGGAACTGCAAAAGTTGCCTGCATGATCGATAAAGATTATGAGAGGTTTAATGTGCTTAAAAAACATGAGATTGCTTATGAATTGCACATGCAACCCGAAACGCTATCAAGAATTTTAGCAAAAATGGCAAGAAATTCACTCATAAAAATACAAAAAAATAAAATTACAATCTTAAACAAAAAAGCTTTACAAGATATATATAGGAGTTAGTCATGAAGTTTGATTCGATTGGTATGAAATTAAATATAGTTGGAGGACTTTTTACGCTTGTACTCATAGTCTTAGTCAGCGTTTCAATTCTCATGAATAGTAGCTTAAAAAAAGATGCTTATGTAGTAAATATGGCTGGACTACAGAGAATGCTAACTCAAAAAATGAGCAAAGAAGTTTTATATGTTCATTTTAATGATAGTAGTGATTTTAGACAACTTCAAAGTGCTATGGATCTATTTGAATATAATTTGGACAATTTAACTCATGGCAATTTGCATAAAGGCATAGATGAAGTAAAAAATCCTCAAATAAAACAAAAACTCCAAGAGGTAAAAAAGCAATGGCTTGAGTTTAAAAATCATATTTTTAAGGTAAGAAACGGCATCAAATCTATCAAAGATGACATTTTATCACTCAAAATCAAAACAGAAAAATTGCTTAATAATTCAGATAAAATCGTATCTTTAATGGTAAAAGAAAATTTAAATGCAAAATATATCGACCTATCGGGCAGACAAAGAATGCTAAGCCAACGAATGTGGGTTTTTTCAACTAAATACCTAAAATACGGGCAAAAAAGCTCTTATGGATATTTTAATGATGCTAAAGAACTTTTTAATGAAACGTTAAAAAATTTTGTTGAGGATAAAAAATTGACAAAATACAAAAACCTTCATGAACAAATTTTATTGACACATAAATATTGGAAAGAGTATATCTTTTATATAAACTCATTGATCAAAAAAGAGACTGCTATTAATATCTCCATAGAGTATATTTTTCAAAACAATACAAAGCTTTTAAATACCATGGATGAAGCTGTGAGTCTTTTTACAAATGAGAGCGAAAACAAAAATCAAACATTTTTAAACATCATTTACCTTGTAGCTTTATTTGCTATTTTAGTAACAATTTATTCGTATATTTTAACAAGAGAGGTTATTTTACATATCAAAAGCTTTGTAAGTAAGGCAAAACGACTCTCTTTTGTCGATCTACAATCCCCAAATGAACATAGCACATTTTTAGAACACACAGAAGAGCATGAGCTAAAAGAGGCGAGTTTATATATAGTTGATTATGTAAATAAGGTAAATAAAGCCATTGTACATTCTAATAATACGATTAAAAATGTTGAAAATCTTGCCGATGAAGTTCAACGAATAGTAACTGATATGGAACAAATCATGCACAATTTAAACATTGATGAGCAAGAAAAAAGTAAATTTAACAAAAAAGCAAATGCCGCTGAAGACATAGCCATACAATCAGCTGAAAATTTAATTCATGTATCCAGTATGCTGACCAAACTTCAAAAGTCACTAGAAGATATTAAAGAAAAAACACCTTAATTTCCTCCTTTAAACAACCTTGCGATTTTATTTATTCATATTATTTTATCAGCTTACTTAACTCTTTAAACTTTTCGTGTTTGCTAGACTTACAAATCTCGAAAAGCAAACTTTCATAACTTGTCAAAATCGCTCCAGCCTGACTTAATCGTTGCATAGCAATATTTTTATCTAAATTTTTTCTACTACCACAACAATCCACCACTACAAAAACACAAAAACCATTTTCGAGCAAATCAAGACAAGTTTGCAAAACGCAAATGTGAGCCTCTATGCCAAAAACAATAACATTTTTTTTACCCAAAGATACAATTTGTTGCTTACTTGTTTCATTTGCAAAACAGCTAAATTTTGTTTTTTGTATAAAATTTTGTGTCGTAAGCTTACTTTTTACCTCATCTATGGTCGTACCTAAGCCTTTTGGATACTGCTCACAAGCCAAAAAAGGAATATCAAAAAGTTTTAATCCTTGTATTAAAATTTCTACATTCTTAGTAAGTTTGCCATGTTCATAAATACTTGGCATCAACTTTTCTTGAATATCTACAATTATAGCTAAAGAGTTATCATCAAAAATCATCTCTATCCTTTAGATGCTATCTCTATAATGTTCGATTTGATCTCGTTTTAATATTCTTATAAAGTCCGTACTTCCCTCCACGCCTGTTGGATAACCAGCGGTAAGGACATATGTTTTTCTAAGGTCAATTAACTCTTTATTGATACCTTTAATCATGACATTTGCAATCATCTCTCTTAAAGAATTTTTACGGATAATAAAAGCAGGAATGACGCCCCACACTATGGTCAATTTTCTAGCAGTTTTTTCGTCATGACAGATAGCTAAAATATCAGCTTTTATCCTATATCGTGCCATTTTTTTAGCACTTTTTCCAGAACCTGTAAGTACGATCATAGCATTTGCATCGATATCATGAGCCAATCTTGCACTTGAACTTGTGATAATATCTGTCTCATCTAAAAATTTAAAATCATTAAATTTGTTGTAAGGATATAATTTTTCAGTCTCTTTAATGGTATTTGTCATAGTAAGTACCGCTTTTACAGGGTTTTGACCCACGGCACTCTCTTCGCTTAGCATAACAGCATCGGTACCATCAAGTACAGCATTTGCAACATCGCTAATCTCAGCCCTTGTTGCACTTTCATGTTTTGCCATGGATAAGAGCATTTGAGTTGCAGTAATCACAGGTTTTGAAGCAGAATTTGCCTTTTTGATAATCATTTTTTGAATAGAAGGTACTTTAAAATATGGCACTTCTATACCCAAATCACCTCTTGCTACCATCAATCCATCACTTACCTTTAAAATATCATCAATATTTTCAACCGCATCAAATTTTTCTATTTTTGCAAAAATAAAAGGATGTGAGCCAAATTCTCGTAAAATCTCTTTAGCTTGTAAAATATCTGCTGAAGTTTGCACAAAAGAGATGGCTACAAAATCAACTTCATTTTTTGCTCCCCATAATAAATCTTTTTTATCTTTTTTTGTTATAACATTGACATTGATTTTTGTATTTGGAAAATTTACACCTTTGTTTGACGATAAGGTGCCTTTATTTTCTACTTTTGCAACAATGTGTTTACCAACCTCAACAACCTTAGCCTTAATGCTACCATCGTAAAGGTAGATATATTCGTCTTCTTTGAGTAAATTTAAAATTTCTGGCTGATTAATACTAAGTTTATAAATGCCTTTTTGCGTCATTTTTCCGACTAATTCTTTTCTTGAAAACTCAAGTAAATCGCCAGATTTTAATTCAAAATCATGTTTTAACTTTCCAATTCTAATCTTTGGACCACAAATATCTTGTAAAATGCCTATTTTTCTACCAATCTTTTTTTCAAGTTGTCTAATTTTTGCAAGTATTTTAGAGTGATACTCATGAGAGCCGTGAGAGAAATTTAATCTAAATACATCTACGCCTGCTCTTACTAAGCCTTCTAATACACTAGAACTATCGCTTGCTGGTCCGATTGTTGCTAAGATTTTTGTTTTTTTCTTCATGAAATATTCCTTTGGCAGATATTATACTTAAAAAATATAAATAAATTATAAAATATACCGACAAATTTAATATTTATCGGTATATTGTGCTAGATTAATTCCAAACAATCGCTAATGTGATATAGCCCATTTTCTTGGGATACTATCCACTTAGCAGCTTTTATGGCACCTTTTGCAAAAGTGGCTCTGCTTGTCGCTGTGTGATTTAGCTCGACAAATTCACCATCATTATAAAAGCCAACAGTATGTCTTCCTACTACATCGCCACCGCGAAGAGACATGATGGCAATTTCATCTTTTTTTCTCTCTCCAATTAGTCCATTTCTCCCACTTACTCGTACGCTATCAAGGTCTAATCCTCTAGCTTTTGCTGCGTATTCTCCTAAGCTCATGGCAGTTCCACTAGGTGAGTCTTTTTTATATCTATGGTGTTGTTCGACTATTTCGATATCAAAATCGCTTAAACTTTTAGAAGCTAATGCAACTAACTTGTTTAAAACCGCTACTCCTAAGGACATATTTGTCGAATATAAAATCGGCATATCTAAACTCGCTTGTTTTAGCAAATTTACTTGATGAGGAATTAGCCCCGTTGTGCCGATGACTAAGGGTTTATTTATCTTTAAAGCTTCTTCAAGCAACTCTTCGGTTCCTTTTGCTATGCTAAAATCAATCACAACATCACTACTGCTAAGTAACTTTTTAATCTCTTTTGTTATCATGATTTCTTTGCTAGGCAAAACACTAAACTCTTCGATTGCGTGTAAAATCTCCACTTTAGCTTCGCTATCTGCTTGTAAATTTTGAATTATTTCTTGACCCATTCTGCCAGTTGAGCCAAAAATTCCAACCTTTAACATCTTATTCTATACCCTCAAGATATGCCATAGCACTTAGTGCCGCTGTTGCTCCATCGCCTGCTGCACACACTACTTGTCTAGCAGCGTCAATTCTCAAATCTCCTGCGACAAAAAGTCCAGCAGTTGAAGTTTTCATTTTCAAATCCACCACCGCTTGCCCTTGATCATTTACCTCACACAAAAAGCTTCCATCATCTTTTTTTAGTAGTTCGTTATTTGCTATCATCCCGACAAAAACAAAAACGCCTGGTACTTTTATGTCTCTTTCATTGCCCTCTTTATCTTGAGTGATTACTCCATTTACGCCCATTTTATCGCCATAAATCTCTTTGATATTTGAGTTAAGTACAAGCTCGATGTTTTGGGTTTGTTTTACTTTTTTTACCATCACTGGTGATGCTCTAAATGTATCTCTTCTATGTACTAGATATACTTTTGAGCAAGTTTTTGCTAGATAGTGAGCCTCTTCAAGTGCCGTATCTCCGCCACCTAACACAACGACTTCTTTGCCTTTATAAAAAAATCCATCACAAGTAGCACAAGTGCTGATGCCTTTTCCAAAAAACTCCTCTTCACCTTTTACGCCTGAACGACGAGGGTTTGAGCCTGTACATACGATGACGCTTTTTGCTTCAACTCTTTGTCCATTTACATCTAAAACAAATATGCCATTTTCTTGTTTGCTTACTTTACTAACCTCAGCCATCTCATGTTTTAAACCAAATCTCATGCATTGTTCTGGCCATGAACTCATGAGGTCAATTCCGCTGACAACTTCACTTTGTCCTGGGTAATTTTCTATCTCACTGCTTAAAGTGATTTGTCCACCTGGCATGCCTTTTTCGTACATGACAACATTTTTTAATCCGCCTCTTGTGGCATATAATCCTGCGGTAAGTCCAGCAGGACCTCCGCCAATTATCGCTAAATCTAACATTTTTTATCCTTTTAAATTTATAATTTTACTATCTTGTTTATATAGATATTTGTTTTGTTTTTTAATCTCAAAAATACAAGGCAATTTGAAAATATTAAATCTTTGTATAAATGCTATGAGAGTATTGACTCCAGAAGTTACAAAGATGACATTTTTCTCATCACCTTCTCTTTTTTCTTGTTGCATATCTATAGCCAAAATAGGAAAATTGTGTTTTGTTTTTTTGATTAAAGTATTTACATCATCTTTTTTGGAACTATACATTAAGATAGTATATTTATCATCTTTTGGAGAAAAAATATCTGCTTTTTTATAAAAAACAAGTTTTTCAAAGTTGATAAATTTGTATTGAGAAAATTTGTAATTATAATAAGCAAACGCCCCTGCGATCATAAAAGCACCAAAAAATGATGCAAACAGATAGTTAAGGGAGAAAATTTTTCTCCCTACACATTTTGACATTATAGTAAAGAGTTAATTTTGTCAGCTAATACTTGCTTAGAAGTTGCACCGACTAATTGATCGACAACTTCTCCATCTTTATAAAATAAAATAGTAGGAATTGAACGAATTCCATGCTCGACTGCTAAATCTTGCTCATCTTCCGTATTTACCTTGCAAATTTTTGCTTTTCCTTCAAACTCTTCGGCCAATTGCTCTATGACAGGTGCTATCATTCGGCAAGGTCCGCACCAAGGTGCCCAAAAATCAACCAAAGCAACGCCCTCTTTGACTACTTCAAAATTTTCTTTATTTAACTCTATGTATTTTCCCATAAGTTTCTCCTTATTAAAATTGTAGAGGTATTATACTATAAAATATTAAACAAATAATATTTTATAGTAATATTTATTCTTTATCAATTTGCTCTTTAAATTTATCTTCATGATAAGTTTTATGTAAATATTCACAAATCATTTTCGTATCTTTATAAGCATTTCCCAAACAACTTGTAGCACCAGGACTTGGTGTCATATTAAAAAGTATGCCTGTTTGTGGGTTAATACTCGCTTCTCCTAACATCAATTTTTTGTTTGCCTTATCTAAAACTTGCGGTCTAACACCACCAAAACCTTTAGCATATTTGATATCGCTTCTTTGTAAAGATGGTACTAATTTTCTAGCATCTTTTAAAAATAGCTCTTTGCCGAAATATGGAATTTCAAATAAAAAATTTCGCAAAATATAATTTCTTGTAATACTATCACTCATGATATCTAATAAAATTTTTATAACATTATGATCAAATCTTAACGACTGGATAAATTCAGGACAACTAGAAAGTCCTCTGTATCGCTCTAGTTTAGGCATAGCAAGAGCAGTCGGTCCAAATCTAGTAAAACCATTTGCAAAAATATCAGGATCGCCGTGCAAAGCTGCAAAAGGAAGTTTTGGATTTTGTACCATATATACTTTTCCGTTTAGGATTTTTCTTGTACCTAGATAGAAACTTCCTGCTATTGAGAGATTTCCATAATTTGTACCATGACCCATTTTATGTGCTAAATAAAGTGAATGAGCTCCCGCATCAACGACAACAAAATCAGCCGTATAATTTTCTCCGCTTTTAGTGTGAATATGGTGAATATCGCCTAATTGCTGAATGCTATCAACTTGCGAATTGAAAAAAATATCTGTTTGTTTGTTTTTAATCTTCAAAGCATTACTAACAAAACTTTCACTAATGCCACCAAAGTCAGCTGTACTGTATTCACTAGTCGTACCAACTCCTATAATATTTTCTTTTCTAGCTTCTCCATTATCTGCTAAAACGATATTTGGTTCGATTTGATTTAATTTTTCCTTATCAAATACTTCTAAATAAGGATAAAGCTCTTTAAATTCTTCATATCTTTTTGTCATAAACTCGACTTCTTCGTCACCTACACCAATTGCCATTTTTTGACCCTTGAAGATAAATTGATTTTCATATCCGTGCATTAAACAATAATTTTCTACCATCTTTGCTGTTTTTTTGACGACTGATGCTTTTTGCAAGGTGTAGTTTGTCTCTATATCTCCGCAGTGAATAGTTTGAGAATTACTTGTGCCTTTTGAGTTTAATTTTGAAAGTCCTTCGTATTTTTCTAAAAGTGCGATTTTGTTAATATCAGTGTATTGTGCTAGTTGGTAAAAAAGTGCAGTTCCAGAAATGCCTCCGCCAACTACTATAACTTCATAATGGTTATTCGTCATAGCTTTAAGCTCCCTTTATTATTTTAACTCAATATTAACAAAAGCTTGTTAAAAGCAAACTTAATGTTTATGATATTAAAAAAAATATTTATAAACGAAAAATAATGTAACATTTTTATTGGTACTAGTTTTTATTAGTACCAATAAAAAGATAGAAGAATTTTATTTTTTAGGGTCAATATTTAACTCTACTATGGGTTTATTATTTTGTTTTAAAAGTCTGTTTAGTTCATTGAAAAAATCTGTAAGATATGAATTTTTGTCAAGGTGCTTTTTGCCTTCAATAAGCCTAGAAAAAATTTGCGATATGGCATCGTTTTTTCCTGCTAATTGCTTTTTTAGCCTTTGTGCTGAAAAACTTGGCATCTCGCCGACCTTTCCGCCTCTCTCGTACTCTTGAAAATCTTGATTGTAAAGTGCGGCACAAGAAGCTAACCATAAATGCCTATCGATTTCCATTTTTTGATCGTTGCTAAGGTTTAGATTGTTCATAGCTTCATTTAATATTTGATTGTCTTTTTCGCTAAACCATTCATAGCTAGTTTTAAAAGAACGAGCATTATTTAAATGCTCATCAAATGAATTGCTAGTATTTTGATGTTTGACATTTTGTCTTTGCATTTGCTTCGCTGTTTGCGTGCAACTAAATTTTATATCCATTACTCACCTCTAAATATAAAAAGCGAATCTTTCGTTTGTGCTTCTTCGCTAATTCTTATTTTTTGAGACGATCTAGTATCAATTCTATATGCTCTCCATTGTCCAGTTACGATATATTCATTAGTTATATCGCCATATTCTATAGGCTCAATAAGGTCGTTGCCATAGAATACTTTTGCTTTATAATGTTGTTCTCCGTTTATTATCACTAACACATCAACATAGTCATAAGTCCTATAATCTGCATCTACTCGTTTGGGAGCAACACCCTCAATAGGTAAAATATCCACTTCTCCAGTATTATTGTTTATACCTCTAACACCAAAAATTGTCCAGCGATAGTTTTCTCCAGTTGGTCCAGCAAAGGCAGTTGTGCTTAGCCCAACAAGCAATATCACACTTAGAAATAAAACTAATTTTTTAAACATAGTTTAACTCCTTAAGTTAAGATTTAATATTTTTTTGGAATTATATCACAAAATTTTAAAAATGCAGTAATTAATTTTGAGTATCAAATCTTTTTTTTGCTAAGATTGGTCATGATATGTTTGTATGAGTTTTGTAAATACCTCTTTTAGTCCTTTTACTTCGCTAAATTTTACTCGTTCGTTAGGGGAGTGAATGGTGTCGTTTAGGGTGCCAAACTCGACTACATCGATGCCAAATGCTCCCATGAGCTTTGCATCACTTGTGCCTCCTGAGGTGGAATATTTTGGCTCGATATTAGTAACTTTTTTGATGCATTTTGCGATATTTTTAACTAAAGATGAGTTTTTATCTGTCATGAATGGATATGAGCCTTGAGTGAGTGTGAGTTTAAAATCGCAACCATTTAAAACTAAATTTATATAATCTTTTATATCTTGTTGTGTGGTTTTTGGGCAATTTCGCACATTAAACATGAGCTTTAAATATCCAGGTGTTACATTTGTAAGCTCAAGTCCGCTTCTTAAATCTGTCATGACTAGCTG
>PDWI01004532.1_pt1 | contig 18573 bp, 9 predicted proteins | sample 1430891 | NCBI WGS metagenome assembly PDWI01 (sample SAMN01162508, study PRJNA174530) | Oral metagenome, whole genome shotgun sequencing project. | biome: Marine environment; feature: Marine mammal; material: Swab sample of the gingival sulcus; isolation source: swab sample of gingival sulcus...
TGCTACAGGGATAGTAGAAATTAGCGATATTCCTTCTAGTAGCTCTTCCCTAGAACTAACACATTTTACCTCTTCTTCACTTGCAGAAGTCGTCATATTGACAATTGCTGATAGCGCTTTTATATCTGGAAATTCTACTATCAGTTTAAACATAAATCTGTCCAGCTGAGCCTCTGGTAGGGGATAGGTTCCCTCTTGTTCAATTGGGTTTTGGGTAGCCATCACCATATAAGGAGAGTCTAATTGGTAGCTTTTGCCTGCTATACTCACCGATTTTTCTTGCATTGCCTCTAACATTGCACTTTGGGTTTTAGGAGTAGCCCTGTTGATCTCATCGGCTAGTAAAATATTGGTAAATACAGGTCCTTTTTGGAATTCAAAGCTATTAGTATCCCTGTTAAAAATATTCGTGCCCGTGATGTCCGCAGGCATTAAGTCTGGTGTAAACTGTATTCGTTTAAACCTTATGCCAAGTACCTTAGCAAGGGTTGAAACCAGCTTGGTTTTACCCAGTCCAGGCACACCCTCTAGCAATAAGTTACCCCCAGCCATCAAACAGATAAGGGTATCTTTTATTAGCTTATCCTGCCCAATGATGTGTTTTGACACTTCTTGTTCTATTTTTTGTATGTTGGTTTTTATATCCGTTAGGTTCATTATTTATTCCCCCTTTACTGGTCTTTTTTGTGATTACCGTCGTTGACTAATCCCGTCACTGTTGTATGCTGTCAAAATAGGCGTTGACCATGTCCCTCATCCCATTTGGGATATCAAGCTCTTGACTAGTATAGGATGCCTCCTTGGCATAATCTGCAAAAATCTCTTTGTAATCTACAAAGTCACCGGCATCTTTGGGCATGGTTTTGGCATTTCGGTAAGACTTATCCTTGTTATCATTAGCCTTTTGGCTTGAGACAAATTCCATATTTTCTTTGCCACTTAGTCTTTTAGGGTCTATAATCAAATCCTTGTCCAGTCCCGCTGAACCAAAGCCTCTGCCCTGTCCGCTAGTCTTTCAACCACCGCTGCCTTGTCCTTTACAGTTTCCCTGTCCTTTGCCTTTACCTTTGCCTTGTCCTGTTCCGCTATTAGCACTGCCATTTCCACTGGCACTCTGATTTCCAGCCTTTGCTTGCTGATTCTTTCCTGCCTTTTTATTGCCATTATTTGCGGCATTACTATTTTCGCCTTCGCTTTCATTATTGCTACTAGCATTAGCATTGGATTCTGTCATATTACTGTTATTAGCATTAGTTCCCGCTTCTTGGCTTGTATTGCTATTGCTCGCAGTTAAGGTAGTACTGTTCGATACATCAGCATTTTGATTATTGCTATTCTCTGTTGCATTGCCGTCCTTATTTTCTGTCTGTTGGTTCATGCTAGCATTAGCGCTTGATTTTTCACCACCCTCTTTTTCACTAGCCATCTCTTGAATCTTCTTTTCTTCGTTAAAGGCAAAGTCGCTTATACTTTCACCAGCTAATTTTTTCTGGGAGGCATCTATTTTTTTGAGTGCACTTTCAATTTTTTCTAAGTCCTCTTTATCCAGTTTTTCTAAAAGTTCATTTTTTGTCATTGCCAGAGCCTTTAAAGCTTCTTCCTTTTTTTCCAAACCATCTAAGTTTTTGTCCAGTCCCTTTAAAACCTCATCTAAGATTTCTTTGTCAACTGCCAATTTACTTAAATCTTCTGTAATGGCCTTTTTTAACTCATCCTTTTCTTCTTTGATTTCTTGTATATTTTGTGAGGCGATGTTATTTTTAATTCCCTGCGAGGTTTCCAGCGAATTTACTCCTACATTTAAGACAAAAAGTACTAAAATAATCATGGCTAATCGCTTATTAAAACGGATTTTGTATAATTGTTCTACCCTAGTACTCTTCATCTTTTTTAAAGTATCTTGGCGCTGGATAATCACTGCATCTGTGATATCATCCTTAAATTCCAGGGCGGTGATGAGGCTTTCTTTAAAGTACAGCTCATCTGCTACTTTTACTGCTGTTTTAAATCGTGGAAAATTAAATACAAGCTCAAAGATAAAAACATAAAAACAAGCATTTGCAAGCTTAGTCAAAATCTCTACATAGTTAGCTAGTACAAAAAACTTGGCGTAGCTAATGATGATTAAGCTAAGTGTAGCTAAGATAAGTAGGTAAAAAAGGATTGATTTTATCAGTTTTTCCACTGCCATCTTTAGTCGCAATTTGAAAAGATATCTTTTAATTTCTTTTTGTATCATATAAGCTTTATTCCTTAGCCTTTAAGTTTCTATTTGCTAGCCATAACATAATCGCTGAGATAATCGCAAACCATATAATTGAAATCACCCATAAAGGAATGTCTGTGATAAAAGGCATGGCGCTTGATGATAAATTTCTGGTAAAATTATCACTGTTTGAAATCAGTGATAGCATGCCATATCCTGGGTTGGCACCAAAAAAGAGGGCGCTTATAGGATAGCTTTCACTGGTTAAAAGATCCTGTAAAAAGACGTTTTCACTTGCATTTACAGTAACGCCTATCATTAAAATAAATGGCGTAATATATAATACACCCATAATCACGTAGGTCATCAGAATGGATGTCACATTCCTTTTAAATTTGCAACTAGTATATAGAGCAATGGTTGAAATATAAAATCCAGTTACCACATAGTACACAATCATTTTAAAGACATCGAAGATTCCGATACCACCTAAAATAAATGAAATACTTAAAAAGGGTGTTGCCATAACTACTAAGAGTAGAAGGGTTGATAAGCCTGAAAAAATCTTGCCGAGTATAATGCTGATGCTAGGAGTATCTGTACATAGCATTAAGTCTAGGGTTTGACGCTCTCTTTCTCCTGAAATCGATCCACCAGTAATCATGGGAATAATAAACATAATGAGGATAAGCTGAAAAATACTGATAAAGTCAAAGACATCAACCGCTGCTTTTGGGTTAAAGCCACCCCTTCCAGAGGATAATATTATCATTGCTGTGTATGTTATAAGCCCTATGAAAAACAGGTAGATAATAATAGCAATTGGGGATTTCCATGTTCGCATCTTACTCTTTAGTTCTCTTTCTAAAATAGGATTAAGCATCATGTTCTTCTTCCTCCTTTGTTACTTGTAAGAATATTGATTCTAAGCTACCACCCTTTTCCTCAAAGTGGAATATTGGCAAGTTCTTTTCAACAAGCGTTTTTAATAGCCTTGTCTTATCTTCATTGGTGCCAGCATAAGAGAACTCAACATTTCCGTTGACCAGTTTCATATCACTGACATTTGGAATTTCTCGTAAGGAGTTCATAAGAATATCAATGTCGCTCGTTGCTTTGATGGTTATTCTATTCAGGTGAGATAACTTGGTTTGAATCTCGCTTACGCTTCCCTTTACTACCATTTTTCCCTTTTCAATGATGCCAATGGTATTACAAATTTCAGCTAGTTCGGATAGGATATGGGAGCTGATGATAATGGTTTTATCCATGCCCTTTAAGCGATAGAGTATGTTTCTAAAATCTACTCTAGCCCTTGGGTCTAAGCCGGAAGCGGGTTCGTCTAAAATTAAAATTTTAGGGTCATGTATCAGCGCTCTGGCTAAGCAGAGACGTTGTTTCATACCACGTGAGAGTTCGTCTACATATTGTTCTGACTTATTTTCTAAATTAACCAGTTTGGTTAGTTTTTCGATTAGTTCTTTTCTATCGGCATATGGGATTTTGTGAAGTCCGCAGTAAAAATTCATGTATTCTTTTACTTTCAGTTTGTCATAGACGCCAAAAAAGTCTGGAACATAACCGATTTTACTTTTGAATGTTGCTTTCTTATCTCGAATATCCACTCCATCAATATAGATGGTTCCACTGGTGGGTTTCATTAATCCACAGGCTATTTTAATGGTGGTTGATTTACCAGCACCATTTGAGCCCACAAAGCCAAAGATTTCCCCTTTATTTATCTCAAAGTTAAGGTTATCTATGGCTTTTAGTTTGCCAAATTCCTTTGTCAGTGATTCAACCTTAATCATTGTAAACTCCTTTTACTACGATAGACTGTGTCTTCATCTCATAATATTTATTATCTAGTTCTTCTGCTTTTATAACCTTGGTTTTAATAATGCCATTTTCATTCACATATTTATTGATATCTATAGTCTTTACTTTATCACTGAGGTAGTTGATCATCCCTTCATTCTCAAAACTTATTTCATCATAAGATTCTGTTTTTACATTATAAATGTAGTGCTTATCTTCCACCATGTTGGCATTGAGGTTATTTTCCCCTAGGGCATCCTCTGTTCCTGTGTTAAAGTCTATGCTAATGGATTCTACAGTGATATCTTGAGGAATCTCAAAGCTTGTCAGAATGGTATTGATGCTATCATCGGCATGAATTCTAATACTAGGATATTCATAGTCATAGTCTACATCCAGTATCTGTAGTTCGTTATTTTCGTATTCCTCACTATTGGGATTTTCCCTATTGGCATAACAAGCGTTTACCATAGTCTTAATATCTCTATTTCGGAGTTCTACTGTGGCACCCTTTTCTAGCCCCATATCCAGTTTCATCACAATTAGGTTTCGAGCATAGACTTTTGGTTTTTCGTCATTGATCTTAAATTGATATCCCATTGCTTTATAATTAAAGCCAAATACGTAGGCTTCCTTAAAGCTGGATTTATCCTCTACTATTCTTTCCATGCTATTATAAGCATAGTGATAATCATCGCCTTGTTCATCCGGTAGTTCAAAACCAAATACATCCAGATCACTTTTCACGGTGCTTAAGTTAATTTCTTTTTCTTCATTGGATTCAATGGCACCTAGTAGATAATACTGTGAATTCCAGTACAGTATCGTTTGCTTAAAATCAAGCGGTAATCCGTTTTTTAGCTTTACGATTTTATCTTCGCCCCTGTTAGTAAATGAGATTGCCGTTCCCTTATCTTCTAAGCTAATATTTTTTCTTCCTTTGGCTTTGATATTACCCCATAAGCTAGTATTATAGCTATAGAATAGGGGGTCATTTGTAAGGAAAATAGAAGAAACAAGGGTTCTATTTCTATAATCATTGTCTTTTTCATCACTAAAGTAGTTATACCAATCAGATAATTCCACCTCAACGTCATCATTTTTATCCCACGTTATTTTCATATCGGATTTTTTGTTGTTAAATAGGGCAATATTACTGTCTGCTTGTAGACTGTTATTTTCTTGATTATAGTGAATTAAACTCGCCTCATTGACAATGGGTTTGTTCCCCCATACATAGCTACCTATTTGAGAAATCATAACAATAACCACTATAGAAATGGCAGGTGCTAGAATCCACATTAAGTTTTGCTTGTCTAATTTTTTTAGAATAAAGTATAAGATAGGGGCAGCGATAATGACATAGGCTAGTAAAATAATAGCGATCATAGCATAAGGTAACTCTTTCATATCTGGTATATAATCCAATGAGTTATGAATATAGTATCGATTGTCATTATCTTTTTCTATGCTGCTGACAACGCCCGCTTGATTTAAAATATTACTTAATACAGCGGCATTTTTTTTCTGTAATTGCTTAGCAGTAAGATCCGTATTAATACTGATGATATAGCCGCTACCGATATCTTTTTTATAAGCGAGTACGGTATCATATAGGCGTACTTCTTTTACACCCTTTTTCTGAATTTTTGCACTGGCAATATCAATAGTAGTTTGTAATTTTTTATTGTCAATTGTCTGTTTTTGGATGGCATCATAGTCTACCACTTTTAAGCTACTTGGTAGAATGCTCTTCATCTTCTCAAAATTATTTCCTGATTCTACTATTAAAACACCGCCGCTATTTAACCAAGTTGTTAAGTTTCTTTCACCTTGCTCAGATAGTTTTAGATTGGATATATCGCCAATAAAGATATAGTCAAAAAATTCTAGAGCATTTTTATTATGAAAGTTTTCTAAGCTATCAAATGCTACTAAAAAGTTATCAACACTCTCATTGACACCTTTTTCAACAGCGGCAGTTTCCACATTACCAGAGCGACTTCTGTGAACTCGTTCATAATTTTTGCTGAGTGGAGCTACGGTTAAAAAATTATAGTCATCTGACTTATCCGCTACAACAGCGATTTTATTTTTTTCTGGGTCTAAGAATTTGTCTATCGTAATCCTATCTGTTTTTATTGTTCTATCATTTGATACGATACTGTAAGTAAATTCTTTGGATACATCAATAATTGGGATGTATTCTTCTATGGTTTCTTTAGAATTTGCTGGAACATCTACAGGGATGACAATATCGCATTTTTCATTGAAATTTAAAGGCATAAAAATTCTTATTTCGCCATTAAAATCACTTCCCGTATTGGTGATGGTGAATTTGATAGGGTTGCCATCCCAAAGGGAAACGCTAGAATGATAGCCTAGTTCTGTTTGCACATCTAGGTTATTGTTTACGATTATATCTTCTGTTTTGCACGATGTCAGCAATAATAAAAAAGGCAATAAAAAAGTAAGAGCTAGTACTTTTACTTTCCTATTGCCAGCATTTTGCTTGGAACTTGTTTTTATTCTCATTACATTGCCTCCTTTTTATGTGATATAATTGTAACATAAAAAGGGCAATATATTTCTTAAAAAAAACTTAATTTTGTTTAAAATTTCATGAAAAGCATAAGTTTTCCACTACATTTTATTTGGCGCTTTAATACCTATTAGGTATAAGCATCTCTTTATAGTTTGTTTTACAGCCTTGGTTAAGCCAATTCTAGCCTTTTTCAATTCTACATCATCAATGTTAATCTGATTATTTTGATAGAACTTATTAAAGCTAGTGGCAAGTTCCACGCTATATCTTGTTAGCTTAGAAGGCTCGTTTGCCTGCATAGCACTGATAATGGCATTTGGGAAATCTAGTAAGCACTTGATTAAGCCTTGTGAATACTCATCGTTTAAGATCTCATACTTAATCTCATCAAAGCTTGGATCAATGCCTGATTTTTCAATTAAGGTATTGCATCTAGCGTGAACATATTGAACATAAGGAGCTGTTTCGCCTTCAAAAGATAGGGCTTTTTCCCAACTAAAGGTATAGTCCTTGACTCTTTGATTAAACAAGTCTTGGAAGATAATTGCCCCATAGCCTATCATCTTAGCACATTCTTCCTTGTTTTCTAAGTCTGGATTCTTTTCATTAATCGTTTGAAGTGCCATTTCATAGGCTTTTTCTAAAACGGATTCTAAACTAACTACCCTACCTTTTCTAGTAGAGAGGGTGCCTTCTTCTAGTGAAATCATGCCAAAGTTTACGTGTTCACAGTCCTTTGCCTTTTCAAAGCCCATTAGTTCTAGTATCTTAAACCACTGCTTAAAATGTAAGTCTTGCTGATAGGCAACCACATAGATATTCTTTTTGAAATTATATTCTCTTATTCTATAAATGGCAGCTGCTAAATCTCTTGTAATATAAAGGGTTGAACCGTCCGACTTTGTAATAACCGCATTGGTCATATTGTATTTTGATAAGTCCACAATTTCAGAGCCATCATCATCCTTTTTCAGTACCTTTTTCTCTCTTAAAATATCTAAGACTTCGCCCATTTTATCTGAATAAAATGCTTCGCCTTTATAAGAATCAAAGCTGATATCGAGTTCTTTGTAAATTCGAATAAACTCTTGTAGAGAAAGCTCTCGCATCCATTGCCATAGCGTAGTTTCCTCTTCTTTTCCATCTTCCAAAGCTTTAAAGTAAGCTCTTGCCTCATCATTTAGGCTCTCATCTTTTTCTGCTTCTTCATGGAACTTAACATATAATTCCACCAGATTATTCATTGGATCCTTTTCAATCTCTTCTTTATTTCCCCATCTTTTGTAGGCAGAAATCATCTTGCCGAACTGGGTGCCGTAATCACCTAAGTGGTTGATAGCTACTGTGTTATAGCCTAAGGCAGTATATATTCTATGAAGAGAATTTCCTATCATGGTACTTCTTAAATGCCCAATGTGGAAGGGTTTTGCAATATTCGGTGAACTAAATTCAACAATAATGGTTTCACCCTGACCCATATCTGAATTACCGTAATTTTCACCCTCTTTGCTGAGTTTTTCAAAGAGTTCTTTAGCAAAGACATTGCTGTCTAGCTTAAAGTTGATATAGCCTCCTGTAGCAACGACGCTCTCTAAAATCTCATGATTAATTTTCTCCGCTAAGTCCGCCGCAATTAAATTAGGCGCTTTTTTGAGTTCCTTAGCAAATCTGAAACAAGGTAGAGCATAATCACCCATTTCTACATTTTTAGGTACTTCCAGTAAATTTTCTATCTCTTCAAGACTTAAAAAATCGATTTCTTCTTTAATAATACTTGCTATTTGTTCTTTTATATTCATTCTAGTCCTCCATAATAGGATTTTTTGCCAATACCTTTTTTTCCATGTCTTCTTTATATTTTTTCAACTTATCATCTAGTTCTGAGTATTTTAAACTGAGCATTTGAATGGCTAGGATGGCAGCATTTTTGGCACCGTTTATAGCTACTGTGGCAACAGGGACCCCACTTGGCATCTCTACAGTAGAAAGTAGTGCTTCTAAACCACCTAAGTGACTTGATTTCACTGGCACCCCAATAACTGGTCTAATCGTACCTGCGGCAATGGCTCCTGCTAGATGAGCCGCTTTTCCAGCAAAGGCAATAAAGACCTCCGTGCCATTCATTTCTGCACTTCTCACATATTCATGTGTTTGAACAGGTGTTCTATGTGCCGATAATACCTTAACATCCACTGCAATGCCAAAATCCTTTAGGGTATCAATGGCAGACTTTGCTACCTCAAAATCTGAATCCGAACCCATTATTATGCTTACTTTTGCGTTGTTCAATTTCTTTCTCCTTTTACTTGTCTTTTTTGTGATTAGCGTCGTTTCATCAAAAAATCCTGCGTAATATTTGTCTAATTTGCTTAAGAACATCCGTGTCTAAATCACTCGTCATTGTTATTTCGAATGAATTGAGCAGTAGCGACCCTTCTGTCATTTCGACTGAAAGGAACGTAGTGACTGTAGTGGAGAAATCTCACTCTAACAAATGCTCCGGATAAGCTGTTGAGATCTCTCGACTTCGCTCGAGATGACATAAGTAATCACGTTAGCTTATAATAGTAGTGATTACGTGTTTTATTGACTATTTAAAATATTCCACGCCAGATTTAAATAATCCTGTGTCAAATTTGCCGTCGATGTTTTGGTACAAACCGTCTAAATAACGTTCTGTATGTCCCATTTTACCAAGCACTCTACCGTCCTTACTAATCAAACCTTCTACTGCATATCTTGAGCCATTAGGGTTGATGCTAGGATGCATGCTAGCATTACCAATTTCATCAGAATATTGAGTATAGACTTGATTATTATCAATCAATTCTTGCATCATCTCATCATTACAAGCAAATCTACCTTCACCGTGAGAAATTGCTACATTAAAGACATCCCCTGTTTTCACGTGGTTTAACCACGGACTGTTATTTGATGAAATTCTTACTTTCACGATATTTGAAACGTGTCTACCAATGTTATTGAAGGTAAGTGTTGGACTATTTTCATCAATTTCGCCAATTTCACCCTTATCAAAGATTCCCAGTTTAATCAAGGCTTGGAAGCCATTACAAATACCAATTGCTAAGCCATCCCTATGTTTAATCAGTTCGTTAATGGCATCCCTTAATCTAGGATTTCTAAATACTGCAGTAATAAATTTAGCACTGCCATCGGGCTCGTCTCCTGCACTAAATCCACCAGGAAGAGCTAAGATATTTGCCTCTTTAATCGCTTTTTCAAAGGCTAGAACAGATTCTGTAATATCTTTTTGGCTTTGATTTCTAAAGACGAGGACATTTGCCTCTGCTCCTGCTAGTTCAAAGGCTCTCGCGGTGTCAATTTCACAGTTAGTTCCTGGGAATACAGGGATAAATACCTTTGGTTTTGCTATTTTTATAGAACTGCTAAACTTAGAATCACTATTATAGCTTAGGTTTCTAATCTCGCCCTCAGTTTCCGCGCTGATAGGGTAGACTCCGTCAAGCTTTTCTTGGTAAGCAACCACCAAATTCTTATAGTCGTAAATCTTTTCTCCTAGAGTAAACGTTGGTTTTTTGACCTTTGCCTTAATATCTGCCAGTTTAACTGCTCCTAAGGCTTTCGCAGCCCCTTCATTATTTGTCTGTAAAAGGATCGCGCCATAAGCTTTTTTACGTATATTTTTTAAGGCATCTTCATTCAGTTTTATATCGATTCCATTACCAAGAGCCATTTCTACTAAGTTGACTAAAGCGCCCTTGTTGTTCACCGCTCTAGCAGAAATTATATCTTCTCTATGTTCTAAAAACTTGTCAAATCCTGTTTTTAAGCTATTCATATCGAGCATGCCATCATTATCCATTGCTGGCATCATAATATAAATAGAAGAATCTAGATTTTCTATAACGTTTTTAATCGGCTTTTCATTGCCAAAAGACACGGCAAAACTTACCAAAGATGGTGGTACATCAATATCATTAAAGGTACCAGACATACTGTCTTTACCGCCTATGGCAGGGGCATCAAAAGAGAACTCCGCCTTCATAGCACCTAAGAGTGCTAAAAATGGTTTGCCCCATTTCTTTTCATCTTTACCTAATTTTTCAAAATATTCTTGCAGGCTCAGTTTTACCTTATCATGAGAAAAACCAGCTGCCACTAAGTTTGTAATAGACATTACTACTGCATAGTATCCCGCATGGAAAGGTGAAATCATAGCAATATCAGGGTCATAGCCTACGCTCATTGCACTTAGGGTATTGGAAATCTTTCCTTCTAGTGGGATTCGATTGACCATCACGTCACAAGGGGTCAGTCTATTTTTGCCACCCAGTGGATAGAAAACAGAACTTGTGCCAATGGTGCTATCAAACATTTCTATTAAACCCTTTTGTGAGCTGTTTGAGAGCTTGCTTAGTTCCTTTTCAAGTTCAGTGGTGACATCCTGTTCAGAATAATTGCTAAAGTACTCATCTAATCCCTTGCGATTTAGATTCAGTTCCACAGCTTGCTCACCAATTACCCCGCCCGAATCTAAAAATTCTCTAGAAAAGTCCAGTACGGTTTTTCCCTTGCTAAACATCTTTAATCTGCCGCTATCTGTTACTTTGGCAATAATACTTGCTTCTAGGTTTTCCGCCTGACACATAGCCATAAAGTCTTCTTTATTTTCTTCCGCAATCACCACTGCCATTCTCTCTTGTGATTCAGAAATCGCTGTTTCCAGCGGGCTTAAACCATTGTATTTTGTTGGCACTTCATCTAGGTTAATGTCAATAGACTCGGCAATTTCACCTACTGCTACCGCCACACCGCCGGCACCAAAGTCATTACAGCGTTTAATCATCTTAGCGGCTTTAGGGTTCATAAATAGTCGTTGTAATTTACGCTCTGTAGGAGGATTTCCCTTTTGAACTTCGCCCCCTGAATTTAAGAGAGATTCATCGGTATGGGATTTTGACGAACCCGTTGCGCCGCCCACGCCATCTCTACCGGTTCTACCACCTAAAAGTAAGACAATATCACCTTTTTGAGGGACTTCTCTTATAACATTTCCCTTAGGGCATGCAGCGATTACAGCACCAAGTTCAAAACGTTTTGCCAAAAAACCATCATGGTAGAACTCTTTGACTAATCCTGTTTGAAGACCAATTTGGTTTCCATAAGAAGAATAGCCCTTTGCTGCATCCTTACATATTTTATACTGTGGTAGTTTTCCGTGTAGAGTTTCACTTTTAGATTTTGTAGGGTCTGCTGCCCCCGTTACGCGCATAGCCCCGTAAACATAGCTTCTTCCTGAAAGTGGATCACGGATAGCTCCGCCCAGACAAGTTGCTGCTCCCCCATAAGGTTCAATTTCAGTAGGGTGGTTGTGGGTTTCATTCTTGAACATCAACAAGGCTTTTTGCTCTTGTCCATCATCCATCTTGCAGTCTACATTAATGCTACATGCATTGATTTCTTCCGATATATCGATGTTGTGGTCTTTATTTTTTAAGATATGGTATTTGGCATTAATTGTAGCCAAGTCCATTAGACAAAGAGGTTTTTCTTCCCTTTTTAGTTCTTTTCTAGCTTTATAATATTCATCCAAGCTTGCTTGTAAGAGTTTATCCTCTTCATCCATTTTAATATCGTTAATTTTAGTCATAAAAGTAGAGTGTCTACAGTGATCTGACCAGTACGTGTCTAAGGCTTTGATTTCAAGCATGTTTGGGTATCTATTTTCTGATTTAAAATATTCTATAATGTATTCTAAATCTTCTATGCTCATTGCCAATCCATTTTGCTTAATAAAGCCTTGTAAATCTGCCTTATCTTCCATAAGTTCAGTCAAATCTTTTAATTCGTGAGCACTTTCTACCCTCTCTTCAAATTTAGCCAAGTCCTCTAGTTTTACTTCCATGCTCTCTATTGGATTAATGAGTTCTGCCTTGATTTCATCTACCTCTTCTTTGCTAAAGCTTTTATCAAAGCAGTAAATTCTAGCACTTCGAACCTTAATATTGCTCAATTCGGTCATAGTTTCTAAAACTTGTTCACTAAAGTCAGCACGCTGGTCATATTGGGCAGGTAAGTATCTTATAGGAACAACAAATTGAAAACTTGAAAAATCATAGTCTTCAACATAAGCCATATCTACCGTTGGCTCTGCTAGTACATTTTTAGCAAAATATTCTATGTCTATTTCTTTTGGACTATCAATCAAATAGTGATTAATTATTTTTACACCATCTGCTATTCTTTTTGCCTCTAGGTCAAAACCATCTTTTTTGGTAACAAATATTTGGTACATAAAATACTATTCCTCCCTTTTTACTTGTTTTTTTTGCGATTAGCGTCGTTAACTATGAGTATTTTATTCAGTCACGTATGTCTGTATACGCTCCTTCATAAAATCTCTTGTTGCCTAGCTACTCATCAAAAAAAACTGCGTAAACTATTACTTGTTAATTTGCTTAATAACTGCGTTATCTTCGGGTAAAACCTTCAGTTATGTATGTCTGTATACACGCCTTCAGGTTTTCCCTCGATGCCTTGTTCTAAAGCAAATTACCTGCGTAAACTGTTACATGTTAATTTGTTTAATAACTAATTCTGTCATCCTGAGCGGAAAAATGCGTAAGCATTTTGTAGTCGAACGGATCTTAGCAGTAAGAAACTCTGAACGACCTTAGGAGTCGAAGAGTTTTGCTGATACTAGTTTGGTATCAATGATACACAGTTTGAATAGTAAGTAAAGCTCGTCGATTATTTTGTGCCCTGTTCTAAATCGCCTCGATGTTTCGCCGTACAATATGTATTTCGTTTGCGATATGCTTTATTACAAGCAAGCTTGAATACGCATATCTTAACTCATACATAGTCTACTTACTATTCACTGCGTAAACTCTTACATGTTAATTTGCTATTTCTCCAATAGTATAACATAAAAATCTTATTTATAAATCATTTTCTGAAATTTCGCCCTCATTTTCTGTATCTTCATTGCCTGTGTTATTAGTATCTGTCATGTCACTATTATTTTTTGTATTTTGACTATTTTCAATCTCTAAACTTGTGTTATTTATTTCCGCATTGTCAGAATTTGTCTCTAGGCTTTCACTTGTGTTTTCATCCTCTGTCGTTTCCTCTTTTTCATAGTCTGCTATAAAGTCTTTGGCATCTTCTATTAAACGCTTATTTGTAGAACTTTCTACAGGTTTAGCTGATAGGTATTTTTTATAGTAAGCATAGGCTTTTTCCTGATTGTCCTTCTTTTCATACACCTTTGCTACATAGAAGTAGACTTCGCTATCCTTTATCAAATTGGTGTTGACCTTATCAAAAGCCATCAACAAGGCATCAAAGTCGTTGTTTTCATATGTTAAACGAATGACAGGTAGAATCAAACTCGCATCCTTTTTATCCATTTTGAACGCTGCCATATAATAGCGAAGGGCATAGTCTTTTTTACTATTTTTTTCATATAATCTGGCTAATTTTTTGATTACTGCTAAATCATTGGTATCTAGGTCATAAGCAACTTGGTATAACTTAAGTGCCTTGTTTTCTTCGCCAATTTCTTCATATACTATTGCCAAATTCTTGGCGATTTCAGCGTCTTTAGCATCTACTGCATACGCTTCTTCGTAGTATTTTATTGCCATTTTTTTGTCTTTCTTAGCATACATTCCAGCTAATTTTTTTAGCAAGTCAATATCTCTACTATTGATAGCGTAGGCTTTTTCATAGTAGTCAAGAGCAAGTTTTTCGTTGCTAGCCTCGTATAAGCTCGCTAGGTTTTTGATAACATCCATATCCTTATTATCTACCTGATAAGCTTTGGTATAGTATTCTATTGCTAGACTTTTATCATCAAGTGCTAGGTATAGCTTAGCAGTTTTCTTTAATAAGGCCATGTTTTCTTTGTTATTGTCTAATTCTTTTCTGTATAATCTAGCTAATGCATAGCCTAGTGATTTTTCACTATCTAAATCGTAGGCTTTTTCATAGTACGCGATAGACTGATTGTAGTCCTCTTTATTTTCATAGATCACAGCTAATTTCTTTAGGGCATTTAAGTTGTTTTCATCCGCTTGTAAAACTCTGTCATAAAATGAAATGGCATTATCATAGTCGCCTCTATTTTCAGCTATTTTTCCCAATCCGTTTAGGGATGGAATATGATTATCGCTAAGGGCTAGAATCTCATTGTATTTCCCTTCTGCATCGGGGTAATTTTCAAATAAGTCATCAATACTTGCCAGTCCGTAGATGGATGAAATATGCTTAGGGTAAATGGCTAAAGCTTCTTGGTATAAGGATTTCGCATCTTCATAGTTTTTCTTGTTATATGCTTCTCTAGCTAGGTGGTATTTTTCTGTCGCTGAATCAATCTGTATTTCTACTATCCGTTTTTCGCCATTCCAGCTTACGTTGCCGCCTAAGACTTCGCTTAAGTATCGAGCTGATATCGCACTTCTACCGTCTTTGATTAGTAAAGGAACATCCATTGTAAGCTCTTTGTCTTCGCCGTGAATGACAAATTCACCACTCTTTAGCCAATAATTTTTACCATAATGCTCAAATAAAACCCTCTTATCAGTATTATCCCATGATACGGTACATTCTAAGTCCTCTAGGATTCCCCTTAAAGGAAGCATGGTTCTACCTTGATAAATGTAAGGATTCGTATCGTAAAAACGTTCTTTTCCATTGATAAAAATTCGAATGGGAACTTTCTTATATTTTTTTATTAGTAATGCGTTTGGTAGGCGTCTGTCAGGATGTTGACTATAAATATATTTGCCATTAACTACCATACCAGAAGATCCGCCACCATCCATATTGATAGCAGTTTCTAAGCCTAATTTTAAGCCAATTTTGGATAAGACATTTAGACTCATATTAGGGCTAACGACCATGTATAATTTTTTGTCTTTTGTGATGCCCACCATGGTTCGTGGCCTTCTATTGTAGATTCCCCAGCCTTCATTCTTTAGGTCATCACGTTCTAAATCAATGGCAATCTCTCCGTTTTTTATAAGGGTAGGAGAAGAACCAAGTGCCGTTTTTACGCCATCAAATGGAAGCGTATTGTTTTTATTATTTTTTTCGAATGCTCTATATTCTAAGTCAATATGATCACCTGTTTTTATTGCTAGTTCATTGATTTTACTTTCTGATGCAATTAAGTAGGAATTTTTGTTGATATTTTTTGGAATTCTATTGTAGACGTTAATTACTTTTTTATCTTTTACTTCTATAACATCCATATCATGGTCTGGATAAGGGCCAATATACATCGAATTTAAAATGCTGACATCCTCGGCCTTATCTCCCAGTCTATTGATATACTGAATGGAAAAACCATAAGGAGCTTCCCACTTATTATTAACTGAACATAGAACTTCAAAGCCTAGCCTTGATAAAAACATATCGTTTTCACCATTGAAGTATGCTAAAGAGCCCCATGGGAAGATAAAGTCAAACTTGCCATTTTCTACGATGCTAGTAATTGGGACGCTTAATCTACCCATAGCAAAAAAGCCACCATTGACAGCAGCTAAGATTTCATCATCATCTTCTTTTTCAGCTTCTTTTACTAAGTCTATCAGTACTTGAGAACTACCTATTTTATTTCTAGAAACATGGACATCCACATAGTGTTGTTTATCTGTCATATCTATTTCATATAGAAAGAATTTATAAGTACTTTCATCAATCAGATAAATGCATTCTTTTAGATTAGGATTTTCGCTAATTTCTTTTTCTCTTTCTTTTGTTTTATTATCTTTTTCTTTATTTTCCTTTGTTTCTTCTTTGTTACTTGTGCTTTGAATTTTTTCTTGAATTTCGCCTTCGCCATCTCCAGTATTCAATGCTTCATTAAATTGAAAAGCGTCCTTTTCTTTTTGTGATTTTTCATCAGCATAACTTACTGAAAACAGCAGTAAAATAGCACATAAAACAAGAACAATTTTGTTTTTCATATTGACCTCCAATAATTGATTTTTACAACACCACAATACTACCATATTTTTTACAATAGCTAAATAAAAATTGACCTTTTGTAAAATAAAATAAATTTTATTTTTTTGGATAATAGCTTAATCGTAGCGAAAAGTTACGGAAAATTAATATATATATTTTACAAAAATGTCGATAAAAATCGTAGAGATAATTAAAATGTAGTTTTTTGGAGGTAACAATGAGAAAGAAAGAAGAATCGGGAACGCCTAGAAATGGGCAATCTGAAGCTGGCTTGAGTAAAAAAATTAATTTTAGACTCATCCTATTTTTATTTATTATACTTAGTGGAGTAACGGCTTATAATTCGATTACAAGTTACAATAGAGATGTTGAAACATCAATTGAAATCGTCACAAAAGACGGGGAAGTACTATCTAGTAAATTAAGTGAATTTTTTTTAGAAGCGCATTCAGCTACAAAGGAATTAGAAAAGTTAATAGAATTGGAAATGCGAAAACCAGTCAATAAAAGAAGCAGAGAAACAGTATTTGAATCTGTTGAAGCAGTGATTGAATCTAGTGAATTTGCCTCTGGTATTGGTGTGTTTTTTGAGCCCAATGTTTTTGATGGCAAGGATAAGAAATTTATCAATAATGGGAAGCACTCGAATCAAAAGGGACGTTTGGCTTTATATGGATACATGGAAGGAGATAAGCTTGTAGTTAGAGCAACTAGTGATATAGAAGATCCAGCTAGCAACGGATATTATACAGAACCTTTAGCACAGGCTAGAGTCTATGTAACAGAGCCAATTGTTTATGAGGTAGATGGAAAAACTAAGGCCTTGATTAGTTATTATGTGCCAATCAAGGACAAATCTGGAAAAGCAATTGGTATCATTGCCTACAATTTGGATTTAGAAAATGTTCAAAATTGTATTGCAGGATATAGAAAAAAATATGATTCTTCTTATTACGTTTTAGTATCTGATAAAGGAAATATTGCATCGCATAGTTTAAAGCCAGAAAAAGTAGGAAAAAATGAGATAGAAGGACATCCTAATTTTAAGGAAAAATATGAAAAAGCTTATGCAACAGGAAGTAGTAATACAGAAGAGGTTTCATCTTCTACTGGAGAAAACACAGAATATATCTTTTGCTCAGTTCCTATTGAAGGGACTAAGCAGCAGTGGATTGTTGAAGCTGCTACTCCTAGAAAAGACTTTTTATCGCACACCATGAATAACCTGATTGTTAATGTGCTAACAAGCCTTGTAGTTCTTATCTTAATGGCTATTATGATTAAGGTTTTAATTGATAAAATGGTAGGTAGACCATTAAAGAGCATACAGAGTGCTATGGAAAAAATTTCAAATTATAATTTAGATACCTCTGATGAGAGAGAAGCTTTGGCACAGTATAGAAAATCAAATGATGAAATAGGAAATATTTCTAGGGCTATCAGACGAATGGTGGAAAATTTAACGGGAATTATTGAAAAAATAACGGATCATGCTCAAAATACGGCTGCTACAGCAGAAGAGTTAACGGCTACTTCTCAAAGTACCGCGGCAAGTGCAGGAGAGGTTGCAGATGCAGTTAATAACATAGCCCAAGGGGCAACAGGGCAAGCTCAAGATACCACACATGCCGCTCAAGAAATAGAGGCAAATGGTAGAATTCTAACGGAAATGATACAAATTTTATCTGAATTAGTAGAAGCAGTTGAAAACATAGATTCGAAAAAAGATGAGGGTAAGAATGCACTACATGACTTAACAAGGTTGACCGATGCGAATAAGGATGAGGCAGTATTTGTAAATCAGACCATTGTAGAAACAAATGAGAGTGCTGAAGCAATCAGTAAGGCTTCTGAAATGATACAGTCGATTGCGGACCAGACAAATTTATTAGCATTGAATGCAGCCATAGAGGCAGCCCGTGCTGGTGAGGCAGGTAAAGGTTTTGCTGTAGTGGCAGAGGAAATCCGTAAATTAGCAGAAGATTCAACCAAGTTTACTGAAGAAATCAGACAGATAATAGATGGCTTAAAAGAGAAGGCACAGAGT
>PDWI01004533.1_pt1 | contig 18573 bp, 16 predicted proteins | sample 1430891 | NCBI WGS metagenome assembly PDWI01 (sample SAMN01162508, study PRJNA174530) | Oral metagenome, whole genome shotgun sequencing project. | biome: Marine environment; feature: Marine mammal; material: Swab sample of the gingival sulcus; isolation source: swab sample of gingival sulcus...
CTACCAACTCAGTTAGATGGAAAAACGGTAGATGAAGATTATTTATCAGAGATTGTAAATACTTTAGGTATTTCTGATAAGTTAAATTATCTTCCCAATAATTTATCTGGTGGAGAAAAACAAAGGGTTGCTATCGCAAGAGCACTTTTATCAAAACCAGCTATTTTACTAGCGGATGAACCGACAGGAAATTTAGATTCTAAAACGAGTATGGATGTTGTAGGATTACTTAAGATTACCAATAAAAGATTTTTACAGACTATTGTGATGATTACTCATAATGAAGAAATTGCTCAGCTTTCTGATAGAATAATTCATATTGAAGATGGTCAAATAGTTAGTTGGAGGTAATATGGTTTCTGTTTCAAATAAAAATATTATAAGAAAACTAGCGATTAAAAATCTGACATCATCAAAGTATAGAAATATTATAATTATTCTATCTATTATACTTACTTGTATCTTATTTACAGCAATAAGCACTATTTCTTTATCAATAAATAATTCTATTGAGGATGCTAATTTTAAAAAGGCAGGTAGTTATGCACATGGTAGTTTGAAGGATTTAAGTTATAGTGTAGTAGATATTTTTAAAGAGAGCTCTAGTATAGAAAAATATGGTATCAGAGGCCGTTTAGGTGTTTTAGAAGGAGAGAAGTTTTTAAAGAATCATGTAGAAATTTTTTATGCTGATAGGAATAATTTAGAGTTTAGTTATTCTCTTCCTGATATGGGGGCGATTCCAAAAGAAAATACAAATGAATTAATAACAGATTTGGAAATATTAGATCTATTAGGAGTAGAAGCTAAAGTAGGGACTAAAATTAATCTACAATTTACTATTCAAGGACAAAATATTACAGAGGAATTTATTTTATCTGGTTTTTATAATAAAAAATCAGAACTTTTAACTAATAATATTGTTATTTCTAAAAGTAAATTAGAAGAAATCATAAGAAAGAATGATTTAAATATTCATCATAATTGGGATTTATATATTATATTTCCTAGCTCATATGATATAAAAGGAAGTATGAATAAGCTTCTCAGTAGCTATAATTATCAGAACTATGATGAAACAAAGGATAATTATATAAAAACAGGAATTAATTGGTCCTATACCAATTCTAAATTATCCAATATTATGGATTGGAGTATATTATTATTAATTATTGTATTATTAATTGTTATTATTTTTACAGGATATCTTATTATTTATAATGTTTTTAATATTTCAATAGTAAATAATATAAAGCATTATGGCCTTTTAAAGACTGTTGGTACGACCAATAAACAGCTAAAAAAAATGCTTTTCTATGAAGCATTTGTTCTAAGTATGGTTGGTATTGGACTGGGTCTTTTGAGTGGATGGTTTATCGGTTTAAAACTAACGCCTTTTCTTATTAGTAATTTAAATGGAATAGATGAAGTAGTTATATCTAAAAATCCGATGATTTTTATTATAGCAATTATTTTTTCTCTATTTACTGTATTTATTTCTTTAAGAAAGCCACTAAAAATTTTGAATAAAATTTCTCCTATAGAGGCTCTTCGATTTGTAAATATTGATAATAATGTAAATTTAGTGAAAAAAACTAGTACAAATTCCATCTTTAATATGGCAACACTTAACTTAACTAGACATAAAAAGAAAACGATACTGACAATAATCAGTTTATCTTTTGCTATTATCCTATTTAGCATTACATTTATGTTTACAGATGGACTGGATATTAATAAGTTTGTTAGTAAGTATTCAGTGAGTGATTATATTATATCTTATGCTAATTATTTTAAATCAAATCAAGACTTTTTGATATCAGATAATTCGTTAAAAGAAGATATCCACACTATCAAAACTAAGATATCAATGAAAGATGGTGGCTTTGTTTATGGAGAGAGTATGGATGTTTTTGAAATTATTTCAAAAGAAGATTATAAGAAGAAAATATCTGGATATGATGAAAATAAAGAGTATTATGAACAGCAGTTAGAAAAAGTACAGGGAGATTATTTTCCTATTTACACTATGCTCTATGGTATGGATAAGTTCTTACTTACAAAGCTAAAACTTATTGAGGGGGATTTAAATAAACTGGATGAACATAACATTATTGCTGTTTATTTTGAGGATGATTATGGAAATATTGTAGAGGATTCTAATTCTTATAATGTAGGTGATATAGTTACTATAAAAACTGAGGAATCAGAGTATTATAATAAAAAGACAGGAAAAGTAGAAAACAATTATTCAGAGCTTTCAGATGTTGAAAGAAGAGTATTATCTTTTAAAGAGACTTCTTATCGTGTTATAGCAAAAGTTGTTATTCCTTACTCTATAAGTTATCGATGGTATATTCAAGGATCTAGTCAGTTTATACTTTCTACTGAAGAGTTGAAGCATTTGACAAATAAAGAACATATTTTATTATATGCTTTTGATATAAAGAAGGAAAATGATGAGAAAACAGATGAATTTATAGAAGATTATACGACCATTATCAATAATAAACTCAATTATGAGAGTAAGGATACTTATATTCATTCTTTTAAAAAGTTTAAAAATATGATTGGATTATTTGGTTTTATTTTAAGTGTTATTATTGCTATTATAGGAATTTTAAATTTTATCAATACAGTAATAACAGGAATTATTGAAAGAAATAATGAATTTGCTATGCTTAGTGCAATAGGAATGACGTCCAAACAGCTTAAATTAATGCTAGTTATTGAAGGACTTATTTATGCTGTTATATCGTCTTTTATTGGTTTAGTTATTTCTTTTGTATTCAGTTTTATTTTTGCTACGAAAATCAATGAAGTAATATGGTTTTGTAATTATCAATTTACTGCTTTACCAATGTTAATTATATTGCCAATATATATTATTCCTGCAGTTATGATTCCACTTATTGCTTATCATAGTATATAATGTTTAATAGATTGGGGATAATATGAATTATAATGAAGTTTTGGAAAATGCTGTTACATTAGCAGAAGAAAAAAGATATGATGAAATTCTTGAAATGTTAGAACCTTTTAAAAAAGAAGGTAAGGATGATATTAAATGGTGCTATCGTTATTCTAATGCACTTGTCTTTTTTAATCGATTTAAAGAAGCAATAGATATTTTAGAAAATGTAGTACCTGATTATAATGGAGATTATCCTTATGGGCATTTACTTTTAGGTAGTCTTTATTATAGACAGGGAGATCTTTTAGAGGGATTTAAGCTTGTTGAAAAGGGTATGGAAATGGAAAAAGGCTATGAACCAGAATACTTGTGGGAGTTTGATTATACATTGAGAGCTATTTATTCTGGATATCCATTTGCCAATAGAGATAATTTTAAAAATACTGTATTTTTAAAAGAATTTCCTAATTATGATGAGAGTATTGATGCAGAATATAAAGTAAAGGATGTTAGTAAAGAAAGAGCTAGATTAGAAGAGTATTTAGAGTCATATGAGGGTGAAAGTTTAAACTTTAATCTTATTATTAATGGTAGATTATCAACTAAATTTAGACATTTATATGAAGATAATATCTGTACCTATCTATCGGTTAATAAATTAGGGATTTTAAAAGCAGGAGCTACATTTGTTGATGATAATAATAGAATAAAAGATAGTACTATTAACTTTGATGTTTTTACTGAAAAAGAAGATTATAAAGAAAAGGTTCTCAAATTATTGAGAGATAATATTGTTTTTCCAAGAGGCTCTTATATAGAAATTGACAATGCAGAAAAAGAAATAATAAAATTAAAAGGTTATGATGTTCTAGCAATAGGTCTTGATGGTCATAATTTATCAGATGAAACTTATGAAAAACATTCATTAGATGATGTTGTTATTAGTATTTTTCATGCATTTGATGATGAAAATTATGATGTGGAGTATTTCTTCTATGATGAGACAGATGGCAGGTTATGGATTCGATTCTTAGGAGAAGATTACGATAAGATGAAGAGAATTATTAAAGATGCAGTGAAGGATAATCCTCTTTGTCAAAATTCATTAATTATAAATGAAACGGATTTTGCTGATGAAGAATAAACAATTAATTGATACTATTATCTCTAATATAAAAAAGGCAACAGAAAGAGATACTATACGAATATATTATAAAGAGGCTACGAATATACAATTAATAGATAGTAAGATTGGTGGTTATCCATATATTAAGGGTGATGTTCCAAAAGATAAAGATGGTAATGATATGTTTTGTTTAGCTCAATTAAATTTATCAGAGCTCCCTAACAATAATATTTATCCAAGAAAAGGACTGTTGCAGTTTTGGATTTCAAGAGATGATATCTATGGAATAGATTTTGATGATGCTACAAATAGTAGTGGCCATCGAGTAATTTATTATCAGGATATTGATGAAAGTATTACGCTTTCTGATGTCAAAGAAATTTATCAATTTTCTGATGAAACGGATGAGTATCTTCCTATATATGAAAAGCCTTTTAAGGATAGAGCCATTTCATTTGAATTGACAAAAGAGAGTATTAATACTACTTGTTATGAGTATGAAGAACTTATTGTGGAGTATTATAATAAATACGTTGATGAAAAGATAGAAAAATCATATGATTTATCTGATGAAATCAGTGAATACATATGGGAAGAACTTGATTCTAGTGGACATAAAATAGGGGGACATCCTTATTTTACGCAAAATGATGTAAGAGAATATAATAAAGAGTATAGGATACTACTTCTTCAAATAGATTCTGATGATGATTTTGATATGATGTGGGGAGATAGTGGTATATGTAATTTCTTTATAACAAAAGAGCAGCTGGAAAAGAAAGACTTTTCTCGTGTGCTTTATAATTGGGATTGTTGTTAAGTATATGAATGTTTCGAAAATATTTGAAAAAGAGCCTTGTAAATGGGGCCTTAGAGGGGATCCTTATTTTTGGGAATGGTTAAAAAATAGGTTTGTTATGGAAGAATTCCCTATGGATGTTAAGGAGTTTACTGATATTATATATCAAGAATATAAGAAATTAACAAAGAAAGATTTTAATTGTCATAACGATGTATTCGTTTCTGAATTTTCTAAGGGTGGAATGTCTTCTGGTTTTTTATCAGGGATGTTTTGGCATGAAGAAGCAATTCCTCTTTTAGTCAGTAGATTAAAAGGAGAAAATGAGAGAGAAAGAAGGGGATACCATTAAAATATCCTCTGTTTTCAGAGGATATTTTATATTTCTATTAATTCATATTCATTTGTTCCGAAATTTATTTCTTTACAATAATCTAGTGTGATTCTACCTGAATTAAACATTCCCTTATAATCTTTTTGAAGAAGATCGATACAAGCTGTATCTAGAGCGACAGGATCTGTTGAAGCTAAAATTCCATAGTTTTTAGCAATAGGTTTAAGTGGAGAACCGATGCAATCGCATAATTCAGTAATATTAATCATATAAGAAATATAGATATTGTTTTTATTCAGTTGGGCACCATAAGCATATTCTGCAACTTTTAATAAGAAGTTTTCACCACTCCAATCATTTGATATAGCAGAAAATGGACATACTGCAATACATCCTGCACAACCTACGCATTTATCTTCATCAATAATAGCTATATCTTCTATTTTTATTGCATCAACATCACAGTTTTTTTCACATACGCCACATGCAACACATTTTTTTTCGCTAATAATAGGTACGATGGTTGCATGTTGTTCTAATTTACCACTTCTTGCTGCAAATCCCATAGATAGTTGTTTTATTGCACCACCAAAACCCGCTAATCGATGTCCTTTAAAGTGACTTGTTACAATATATTGATTATAGTTCTTAAATTCTTTTCCTAATTTTACTTCATTAAAAAATGGCTTATTTATTGTTACTTTATGAATTTCTTCTCCTTTATAGCCATCGGCTATTATTATTGGAATTTCAGTAAAACCATGTTCTTTTGCCACTTGAATATGATCATCTCTTACTGTTCTAGCACCTTTATAAAGTACATTTGTCTCAATAAATGATGTTTCTATCTTACGATCTTTTAGATAGTTAATCATATCATGATATGTTTCTGGTCTGATAAAAGTGGTGTTTCCCTTTTCACCAAAATGAACTTTTATAGGGATATTTTTTTCCAATTCTATGTTCTCTTTTGCAATAATATAATCTAATACTTCTCTTGATAGTTTTGATAGTATAGAAAAATCATCCCCTTCATATTTTTTATAATAAACTTTCATTTTACTTCCCTTTCTAAAATCAGTTTATTTATATCTATTTTAATGATATAATAATTATATAAAGTATTGTATATGAATAATATCATTTATTTGCTTTGTTTTCAAGATTGGTAAGGAGTTATAATGATAGATGTTATCTATAGAAGGGTTGAAAAGAAAGATATTAGTCATTTATTTAATGAACATATGGATATGCTAAGTGGTAATTATGAAAATTTTATGGTAAAGAAAATACTTGAATCAACATTTTATACCATTACATTTGAAGAAATATTAGTTGGATATTATGCTGTTAATGATGGTGTGATAACGCAGTTTTATGTTACTAGGAATTTTTTCTTTGTTGCTTCAAAAATACTTGTTGATATATTAGAAGAAAACAATTTAGAGTATATATTCGTACCAACTTTTAATGAGTTTTTATTATCACTTTTACTTGAGTTTTCAATAGAATATGATATAGAGCGACATGTTTTTTCAGATAGTTCAAGGATTGTAATAGAGCCTACTTTTCCTAAGAAATTTTTAAGAATGGCAAATTTATCTGATTTTGATGCTGTTAATCAAGCAGCAGATGATTTTATTGAAGATTTAGAAGATAAAATATTAAGAAGAGAAGTTTATTTATTAGAAGATGAAGAAATCATGGGGATTGGTTTTATAGAGGATAATAAAATATTTGATTATTGTAAGAGAATAGGTGTATATACGGTTACCAATTATAGACATAAAGATGTTGCAAGAAGTCTTATTATTCATTTAAAGGATATGGTTCATGCTCTTGATTATATTCCTTATCCTAGTTGTAGTAAAAATAATATATATGCAAGGAAGGCTTTTGAAGGAGCTGGATTTATTAAAATTTCAACAGTATTAAAAGTAAAAGTGAGATAAACATCTCACTTTTAATCATTTTGAACTACCATATTTCTACCATTTTCTTTTGCAATATAAAGCAGATTATCTGTTTCAATAAATAATGATTCTAAACTTTTTATTTCAGAAGCTCTTTTAGAAGTTAAACCAATAGATATCGTTATTCTATTAATTATGTTTCCATTATCATCTTGTATTTTTAAATCAGAAATCATTTCTCTTATGTTATTCATAAAATCGAATGCTTTTTTTCTTGTTTTTGCACTAAATATAACAGCAAATTCTTCACCACCAATTCTAAAACAGCAATCTTTTTTTCTCAATATATTATCATTTAAAACTCTGGCAACATGTTGAAGAACTTTATCTCCTATTTTATGACCATAAGTATCATTTACTTTTTTAAAGAAATCCAAATCCAATATCGCAAATGATATAAGAGAATCATTTCTTTTACAAGACTTAATTATTTTAGGCATCATTTTATCAAAATAACCTCTATTAAAAATACCAGTTAAAGCATCAGTATTTGATAAAGCTTCTAACTTTTCATTTTGCAATTTATTTTCTATATTTGTTTCATTAAGCTTATAGATCATGGTATTTATATTTTCTTTCAGTTTAAGTATTTCGCCTCTTGCATCTGTTGTTATTTCTTTTGTTAAATCACCATTAGCAACTGCTTCAGCAACTTTAATTATATTCCGAACTTGAATAGTAAGTGACTTAGCCATATCATTAACACTATTTGTGACATCAAGCCATGTTCCTGAGATATGATCAATTTTTGCTTGGCCACCTAAAATACCTTCAGTACCCACTTCATCAGAAACTCTAGTGAGCTCAGAAGAAAATTGAGATAATTGATCTACCATTTTATTTATAGTATTAGCAAGGTATAAAAAATCCCCATTGATTTTTTTTTCATCTATATTTATTTTCATTTTTTCTTTCAAATTACCTTTTGCTACATTATTTATGATATATATAATTTCATCAAATCTATTAGCACAATAATCTAGAATTAAATTTAAATTGATAGCATTTTCTAACCACTTTCCTTTTAAATCACTTGTATCAATTTTTGATTTGATTTTTCCTTTTTTTATTATATATGTTTGTAGATTATCTATATTAACGCTGATTTTTTTTAGCTGATGTGCAAAAGAATTATATTGTTCATATATTTCGGAATAGATATTGATATGTTCTATAGGAATATTTTTATAATTACCCTCAATAAAGGAATCTAAGATATTAATGGTATCTTCAATGTAGATATTTTGATTATTTTTAAAGTTTATAATGGCTTCAGTTAATTCTTTATTTCCCCCGTCATCTAAGTTCTTTAGATTATTTTCATTAAAATCAAAATAACCTTCTGAAAAATTATTTATAATTTTAATTAGTTCATTATAGTAATCATCTCTGATTTTCATAGAATTCTCCTTAAACATTAAATTGCTTTAACAATTATATTGTACCATAAAATGTTAAAAATATACAAATACAAAAAAAGACCCTTATCGGGATTTTATAAAAGAATAATAATTATTTTTAAAGTGATTAAAATAATGGTGCCGAAGGGGGGACTTGAACCCCCACGCCCCGAAGGGCTCCGGATTTTGAGTCCGGCGCGTCTGCCAGTTCCACCACTTCGGCATATCCAGCAATTATAATATCATAAACCGAGTGATATTTCAATAATTTAGCATATCTTTTTTATTTATTTATATGTTTTATGATATAATTTAAATGAGGAGAGGAATTATGCAAACGAAAAAACGACTTGATGAGGCTCTTAATAAAGCAAAGATAATGAGTATTGATGAAAACAGTAAAATTATATTATTCTCTGATGTTCATAGGGGAGATGATAGTTTTAGTGATGAATTTGCTCAGAATCAAATTATTTATCAATCAGCACTTCATTATTATTTTAAAGAAGGTTTTACATATATTGAACTTGGTGATGGAGATGAGCTTTGGGAGCATAAGCATTTTAAATATATTAGATATGCACATATAGAGACTTATTTATTGTTAAAAAAATTTTATGATGAAGATCGATTTAAGATGATTTATGGGAATCATAATATGGAGTTTAAATATCCTAAGAAAGTAAAGGATAAATTGTATTTTTATGTAGATGATTTTACAGATGAAAAGAAGGCTTTGTTTCCTGGTATTGAAGTATATGAAAGTTTGATATTAAGACATAAGATGAGGGATATTCTTCTTATTCATGGTCACCAAGGTGATTTTACGAATGATCAAATTTGGTTTATCAACAGATTTTTCTTAAGATATTTTTGGCGATATATGCATAAAATAGGATTTAGAAATCCTGCTAGTCCAGCAAAAAATGTTCATCATAGACATAATATTGAGAAGAAATTTTCTTCTTGGATTGAAGAAAATGATCAGATGATTATAATGGGTCATACTCATAGAGTGCGTTTCCCTGATGAAGGAGAACTACCATATTTTAATACGGGAACCTGTATTTATCCTAGGAAAATAACAGGTATAGAAATAATAGGGGATACTATTCAAAGTGTTGAATGGAGAATAAAATACGATAAAATAGGTTATTTAAAAACTAGTAGAAAAGTTGTTAGAGGACCTAGAAAAATAAGTGAAATATAAAATGAAGAATCCACGGATTCTTCATCTTTTATTTAGCATTTTTCTTTTCTAATTTTTTTTCATACATTCTTTCGTCAGCAAGGTTTATTAAAGCATTTCTTTCATAACCAATTTCTTTAGTATTTGATATACCATAACTCATACTGATTTTAAACTTATCAGATTCATATGCATTATAATAATCAATTTCCTTATTGATTCTTTTCATAATACTTTCTGTAATATCAAGAGTGATATCTTTAAAAACGATAATAAACTCATCACCACCATATCTTAAAAAGATATCATTATCTCTTATTACATGGGCAACAATAGAAGTTGTTTCTCTGATAAGCTCATCTCCATATTCATGTCCTAGAGTATCATTAACAATTTTTAACCCATCAATATCAATAAATACAAAGAATAAAGGTATATTTTTATCTTCAGATTTTTCAATAATTGCATCAATAATTTCAAGTCCACTTTTTCTATTATAAATATTGGTAAGCCCATCTCTTTTAGATGCTTCTGTTTTCTTTTTCTTATTTTCTAACGATTTATATTTTAATGTCGTTAAGATAAAAACTACTAAAATAGCAGAAATATATATTGGTAAGTAGTGATATATTAAATATAATATAAAAGCTGATGTACTTGGATGAGTAAATCGCTGATTAGATGCATCTCCATCTTGATGATAAACAATAGTTAAATTTTCATTTTGAGTTACATTACCTTTATATTTTAGATTTTTTATAACAGTAGAATTAAAGAATTCATTGTTTTTAAATATATATCCTGTGTTTATTTCAGATAAAATATTATTGTAATCATCATTAAAATTACTCACATCACCATACATAAATTGGAACATCTTAGATCGATCAGGATGATATATATAATGATTGTCATTATTCAAAATAAATAAATCAAACTCTTTATTATCATTTAAAAGAGAAACAGCATTTAATATATTAGAGGCAATATAATTGATAATTATCACACCGTTATCTACTTTGAGTGCGATTCTTATAGTTGGTTTTTCAGGATATTCTATAGCACCATCTTCAATATTTAAATCAAATTTTGAAATATAAAAATCACCTGTATTTAATGCTATACTCTCATCAAAATAATATCTTCCTTTTTTATTTTGAAGATTTTCATCAGGCACTATATAAACCTCTCCGTTCCCTTTGTTAACTCGTAAAATCTCTTTACCATTCGTATTTAAATATCTTAATTGATCATAATTAGGTTTTGCTTTGAGAAAATTTAACCAAGTTTTGTCAGTATATTCATTTATATTATTTGTATCTAATGTACTACTTATATACTTTAAATCAGAAAAAACATTTGAGAAATTATTATTGAATATAGCAAAAATAAGCTTTAATTCATAATCACTAGATTGAATAATATTTTGTTTCATCTGATTTCTATAATTATTATCATAGATGATTATAAATACAGAAATTATTGAGATAATAATTGTAAAATGTATAAGAAGTATAGTTGCAAAAGATTTTGTTTTATTCTTCATAGTACTCCCCTCTTCTACTGTCTATATCGGTTGCATTTGATTTATTTTTAATAAAAATTTTTTTAATAATTTGAAATATTCAGACAATTTCTAATTTATACATTTATTTAAAATGAGAAGCATTGACAACGTTAATATGATTTGTTAATATAATACCAAGTGAATATCTTCAGGGCAGGGTGAAATTCCCGACCGGTGGTTAAAGTCCACGAACCTTAGGGTTGAACTGGTGAAATTCCAGTACCGACAGTAAAGTCTGGATGGGAGAAGAAAGATTATTGCCCTAGTTTTTTGCTAGGTTTTTTTGTCTTTCTTCTATGTTACTATAGGAGGAAAAATGAAAAGAAAAAGTAAATTAAACAAAATGGTAAAGATTGCGTTATTGGGAGCAATCGCTGGATTTTTAATGCTTATAGAAATGCCATTAGCTATATTTCCAGAATTTTTAAAAATAGATATATCTGATTTTCCAGCAATAATAGGAGCATTAGTCATGGGGCCATTAGCTGGAATGGCAATAGAACTTATTAAAATACTTTTAAATTTTATTTTAAATGGAACAATAACAGGAGGAATAGGAGAACTTGCAAATTTTGTTATAGGAATATCTTTAGTACTCCCTATAGCTTATATCTATCAGACAAAAAAATGCTTTAAAAGAGCAGTATCGGCTTCTTTAATAGGAACTGTTATAATGGCTTTGATAGGTGGTATAATGAATTATTTAGTACTGTTACCATTATATGCTAGAATATTTGGCATGAAGGTGATGGATTTTGTCAATATGGCAAGCGCACTTCCGATTTTAGGAAAACATATATCAACAGAAATGGATTTAATATTTATCAGCATTATCCCATTTAATATCGTAAAAGGGCTTTTACTTACAGTATTAGTGGCAGCAACATATAAATTATTAGTTCCACCACTTATGAGAATGGAAGAAGAATAATATTAGGCAGTAGTAAATCTACTGCTTTATTTATGGAGGTTTATATGAAGGTAGAACTTAGTAGGTTTCGAGTAAAAAAAGGAAAGTCTCATATAGTAGATGAATGGCTTCGTTTTTTAAATGAACATATGAAAGATACACTTCTCACATTGGAACAAGAAAAAATGTATATTGAATCAATACATCGAGAAGTAATAGGTGAAGAAGAGTTTTTATATTGGTATTCTATACAAGGAGAAGGTGGTATTGATGTACATGAATCGGATAGTTATATTGATATAAAGCACCTTGAGTACTGGAAAGAGTGTATTGATAATACTTATCTCAATAATGATATTAAAGCAGAAGTAATCATGATTCCAGATAGAATAAGAAATAGTATGAAGTGAAAAAATTATAAAATTATGTTATACTAAAGTGTAAAAGAGAAAGGAAGATATATGTATATTGTTGGAGATTACCAGCTTCTTTATGTTATAAAGGAGCTTCAAATTGGCTATTTATTGGGAGAAGAAGGTGCTGAAGATCTGGTTCTCCTACCTCATAATGAGTGTGTAGGAGAAATTTCTATTGATTCTCCAGTAATGGTTTTTATATATAGAGATACAGAAGATAAGCTTGTTGCAACAATGAAAACACCTTATGCTATCGTAGGGGATTTAAAGAAATTAGAAGTTGTTGATAATGTAGATTTTGGTTCATTTATTGATATTGGTCTTCAAAGAGATGTTTTGGTTCCATTAAAAGAAATGGAAGAGCCTCTTAAAGTAAATAAAAAGTATTTATTCTATTTATATTTAGATAGAAGTGAGAGAATATGTGCTACAACAAGAGTCTATGGTAGACTGTCAACAGACCATGAGCTAAAAGCAGGAGATAAAGTACAGGCAACAGTAGTGAGAGTGAATAAGGAAATCGGTACATATGTAGCAATAGAAGATCAATATCAAGGCATGATACCGAAAACAGAATGTTATAAAGAACTTCATTTAGGAGATGAACTAGAGCTCAGAGTAATCAGAGTAAGAGAAGATCAGAAAGTAGATTTATCTTGCAGAGAAAAAATTGCTGATCAAATAGATATTGATGCGGAAATGATTTTTAAAGAAATAGAAAAAGGGAAACTTCATGTAACAGATAAATCGGATCCTGAGCTAATTAAAAGAAAGTTCTCAATATCTAAAAAAGCATTTAAAAGAGCAGTAGGAAGGCTGTTAAAAGAAGGTAAAATAGAACTTTTAGAAGATGGTATAATTAAAAAATAATGTTTGATGTTATTATAATCGGAGCAGGAGTTTCAGGGCTTGCAGCAGCTTCAATGATTGAAGATTATAAAATATTAGTTATTGAAAAGGAAGATGAAGTAGGTAAGAAGTTAAATATCACTGGACTTTCAAAATGTAATATAACGAATATAAAGGATATTAAAACGTTTAAAGATAAGTATAATAAATATAATTATATTAAGTATGCTTTGAATGAATTTTCAAATACAGATCTTATTCATTATCTAAATGCTAGAGGAATTAAAACAATGATAAAAGAAGATAAAGTATTTCCAAAATCACTGGAAGCTAGTGAAATAACGAAAAACTTATCGAGAAAGATAACAATAAATACATCAGAAAGAGTAATTTCTATAGATAAAGAAAAAGAGTTCTTTGTTAAAACAGATAAACAAATATATAAAGCTAAAAATGTAATTATTGCAACAGGTGGTATTACTTATAAAGTTACCGGATGTACAGATGATAGTCTTAAATTTGCCAGAAATTTTGATATATCGTATGAAAATTTTTCATATGCATTATGTCCTATTTATGCAAAAGAGCATATGATTTCATCTCTTATGGGGATGAGCTTTGATGTTACAATCGATCATTATCGAACAAAAAAACTAAATACGTTTAAAGGTGCGATTATTATCACTCATTTTGGGTATTCTGGTCCTATTATCATTAATAATTCTAGATATTTTTTAAAAGATGATGATATCTATATTAATTTTATTGGTATAACAAAAGATGAATTTAAGAATGTATTATTATCAGAAATCAAAAATAATCCAAAAAAGAGTATTAAAAATATATTAATGAGATACACTCAAAAGAGGTTAGTAGAATTTATTCTTAGTAAAAATAATATAAAAAATGTCAATGGTTCTGAACTTAAAAAAAATGATAGAGATCATATAATAAATGATTTAACAAATTATAAAGTATCTATAGCTAGAGTAGGAAAAGAAAATAATTCAATGATCTCAAAAGGTGGAATAGATACCAATGAATTAAATAAAAAAACATTTATGTCTAAGAAGGTTGAAGGACTTTATTTTATTGGTGAATGTGTAAATATAGATGGAAATACAGGGGGATATAATATCCAATATGCTTTTTCAAGTGCTTATTTAGCTACAGAAAATATTAAAAAATCCATAAGGAGTTCATATGTTAGAGATTAAGAATCTTAAGAAGGTTTATAATAATAAGACTGTTGTAGATATAGAAGAAATGAACATAAAAAAAGGTGATATAATAGGCGTATTAGGTCCAAATGGAGCAGGAAAATCAACAACGATATCAATGATTGCAACTCTTTTGAAACCTACTGAAGGAAGTATTAATTATAAAAATGAAGATATCATAAAAAATCCTAAAATAATAAGAGAAAGTTTAGGTTTGGTTCCACAGGAATTATCACTTTATGAAGAACTTACAGGTTATGATAATTTAAAGTTTTGGGGATCAGCTTATCATGTAGAAGATTTAGATAAAAAAATAGAAGAAATATCTAATATGATAGGACTTAAATCAAAGTTGACAGAAAAAGTTAGTACTTATTCTGGTGGAATGAAGCGAAGACTTAATATTGGCGTATCGCTACTTCATAATCCAGAGCTTCTTATAATGGATGAACCCACTGTGGGGATTGATCCACAGTCTAGAAATCATATACTTGAAACTGTTAAAAAATTAAATAAAGCAGGTAGCACCATAATATATACATCTCATTATATTGATGAGGTAGAATTTTTATGTGATTATATTTATATTATGGATGGGGGAAGAATTCTTTTAAAGGGTTATAAAGAGGATATACTTTCAAAGGAAAAGATAAGAGTTGACTATAAAAATATATCAGAAGAAATCATATATGCATTAGAACATCATTTTAATGATATTACGGTTGTTAATAATTCTGTTTATATAGAGAAAAAAGATCATGTTTATAATGACATAATAAAAATCTCTACAAATTTAAATGCAGAGATTATATCTATCGAAAATCTTAAAACTAATCTTGAAACATTATTCCTAGAAATAACAGGAAAAGAACTAAGAGATTAATTATTTAAATGTTCTAACTAATATATCATCAAACCAAAGTATGTTATCAACTCCTTTAAATTTTAGAATGAGCTGATCAGCATCTATTTCAGAATTAATCTGGAAAGATATCGTATTCCAAGATAAACTAGTATTGTTTATCTTTATTTTTTTTTGGTATATTAAATCTCCAGTATTATATGCTGAAATATATAAATTAACGCTATTTGTTTTTTTAGGAAGGAGCATAAAAGATGCTGTAGATCCTTTAGGAATATCCTTTAATATAGACATAGAAGCAGAGTCTTCATCATTCAAATCTATCATTAAAGATTTATTCCCAGAATTAAATAATTCCTTATCTTCCGTTATATTTAAACTCGTGCTAATCTCTAAAGTATCTAAATTCTCATCACTTAAATTAGCCATTATATTTTTATTATCAAATACCGTTTCATCCATAGCAAGGTCATCATCTGAAGAATAAACCTTATCGATAACATAAGGATCACTAAAATTATTTCTAGAATCAGTAACTGTTAATTTGATAGAGTATTTTCCAGGAACTAAACCATTTGCTTTAAAGTCTGCTTTATTTGAACCAGGCTGTTCAAGGACTAGTTTACCATCTCTTTTGATCTCCCAAAAACTCTCAACGATTATTTCACCACCATATGCTGAACTTAAATTTTCACATAGTATTGTTCCATTTTTAATCGTAACCTCGAATTTAGCTAATGGTAGTTTATATTCATCATTTACAGTAGATGAATTAAAGAGTAAATATAATAATCCTATTAAAATAATGATAAGTATGCTAAGAATAGGAATCCAAACATTTAATTTTTTCTTTTCATCAACCTTTCTATTAGACATTTCATTTTTAAGATGATTAGGAAGACCTATATCTTCAGACTTTTCTTCTCTAATATATACTGCTATATCATCATCTTTTTCTTCTTCATTAATTTCTTCATTAATTTTTGAAAGATTTTTTGTAAAATCTGTTGTTTCATTTTTTACTTCTTCTACTGCATCATCTTTTTCTACTTTTTTTACTTCTTCTACTACTACGTCTTCTTTGATATTTTCTTCTTTTATTCTCTCTTTATACTTATCCATAATACTTTCATTATGAATAGGCTTTATATTATTTTCTAATATAAAATCGTTATCTTTTTTAATAACCATATTATTAATAAGAACATATTTTTCTTCTTCTCTTATAATAATATCATCTAGAGAAGTTGCAGTATCTAATTTCGATAAATCAATATTTTCATAATGAAAATTATTCCTATGTTTTTTAGGATTTATTTGATCTCCAGTTATTAATTCAGAACGGATTCTTCTATAATCAATATCCATATTATTTGGATGATTGCTATAATTCATAATTTTATTTTTAAACTTTATATTACGTGAATAAATTGCTTTAAAATCATCTAGCATTTCATCGTATGAAGTATATTTTTTTTCTCTTCTTATAAGACTTTCAGAGAATTTATAAATATCATCAAATAATTTATCATGTTTATTTTTATTATTTGTAGCAAGTAACCTTTGTATTACTTGCCCGATATTTTTAGTAATCATTGAAATATTTAAATTGCTTTTTAGATTATCAAGTACTAAATACTCTTTTAAATAAAGTTTATCATCTTTAAATACAATTTGATTTGAACTTATTAAAGCATTGAGTAGACTATTATCAAGTGAAATATAAGATGTTATTTTAGTTAAATAATCATTTACAAATTCTATTCTCTGTTTATCTGTTGTTTTTGAGAAATTAAAATATAAACCAATACTATCGCCGCTGATATTTTCAGTGACTAGTATTAGTTTATTATCAATTATTCCTGATGTTATATATGAATCTAAAATGCATTCAAATAAATCATTATAATATTCATTATAACTATCAAATTTATTTATTTTATTTATTAAAACTTCTCTTGAAGGATTTTCTTTATAAAAACCAAGAGATATTTCTTGGTATGAATTTTTCTCTAATAATTTATTTTCTTCAAATGTCTTTGTATATTCTGACATATAATCTCCTATACACTTTATATTGTGCTCCTAAAATAATAGTATACCATATATACTAAAAATTCAATAAAATATGTAAAAAAAGTCAAAAAATTTAGTATATTTTAATAAATTTTATAATTTAATTGTATTTTTTACATTTTAAAAGATAAAAACCTTTATAAGTGTTTAATAATCTAGCTTATACGGTTTTTGATTTTTATTTTAAATTAAATTAAAAACATTTTAAATAAAGATATTGAAAAATAAAAAATATATGCTATATTAAAGTTGTTGAGGAGGTAAAGATGAAAAAGTTTATTTATATTGTAGTTGCTTTCTTAGTAGTATTTCTTATAGGGTGCTCAAAAGAAGAGAGTGTGAGAGTTTTTAGCTTTAGTGGAGAAGATGATATTCTATCTGTTCATAATGGCGTTATTATTTTAAATGTTGATAAGGAGATATTTCATGGTGGAGAGCTGAAGATAAAATCAGATGATATAAAAGATATTAGAAAGTTTAGTACATCATTTTATATTACAGGCTCTACCAATAAACGTATATTAGTTTCTAATGTTGTTTCTGATGAAACAAAAGATAATAATGTAGATCTAAAGATTGATAAAAAATTACCATCAATAGCATCAGAAAAGCTTGATATTTCTTCTATCGATAAGTTAAAATCCAATTTATATTTTGAGCTTAAAACAGAAGATAATAATGGAGAAGAAAAAATATATATACTTAAGTTAAAGGTAGAAGAGATTGAGTAAGATAAATATCAATACCCCATGCGAAAGTATTTAATGGTAGAAATGAATGTGATATTTCTTTTAAAAGAGGTAGTAGGCTTTAAAGAAAGTGAGGATGCGTAAAATGGAAATAAAAAAAATTAAATTAACTATCTTGATTTCTGTTATTATTATACTCATAATTTATATATATTATGGAGTAGTATCTTCTGTTAATTTGAGAAATGG
>PDWI01004534.1_pt1 | contig 18572 bp, 13 predicted proteins | sample 1430891 | NCBI WGS metagenome assembly PDWI01 (sample SAMN01162508, study PRJNA174530) | Oral metagenome, whole genome shotgun sequencing project. | biome: Marine environment; feature: Marine mammal; material: Swab sample of the gingival sulcus; isolation source: swab sample of gingival sulcus...
ACCAATCCCCATCTTTATAATCTTAACATCCTTATTCTCTTCAGAAAATTTCTTAACTCTCTTCGCAATATCAACAAAAAGATATGAAGCCTTTAACTTTCCATAATTCTCATTAACTTTAATCAAAATAAACTCCTACAAAAAATAATAAACAAGCATATCAAAATTTGTTTTATTAATAAAGATATATGGGAAAATCTGCAATTAGAAATTGCAGACCACGCTTTCCGTTTCAACTCCTCGCTCGCTCTTGCAAAAAACAAGCAAAAGCTTCGTCGCCTACGCTTTTGCCTTTGAAAAAAACAGCTTGCTGTGGGGTTTTCACTCCAATCGTTTTTTCAAAATAGAAAACTCTCTTGGAAAATTTCTATGTTAATCTATGTTAAAGTAAAAAATTATATCAATATTTCACTACTCAATACCAGATTTTTCTTACATATTGACAATACAAATATAATGTGATACTAATATATAAATAGAAGATTACCGACTTTTGTCGGTTTTTTTTTAAGAATTGATGTATAAATATACAAAATATTCTATAAATATTTAAAATAGGGGCGTTTAATGAAAAAACAGAGATGTTTTTTAGTTTTAGAAAATGGAGATGTCTATAAGGGTTACTCTTTTGGAGCAAACCCTCCTTTTGCAGATGATTTAAAGAGCTATAGCAAAGATTTACCATCTGGAGAAGTTGTTTTTAATACTGGAATGACTGGTTATTATGAGATTTTAACAGATCCTTCATATACAGGACAAATTGTAACAATGACATATCCGCATATTGGTAATTATGGAGCTGATGCTAATTGGAGTGAAGTTGGACCAGAAGATGAAGCCAGAAGAAAGGTAAAAGCCTCTGCCTTTATTGTAAAATCTTATTATCGTGGAGCTGTCCCAGAGGGTAGAATTACTTTAGATGAGTTTTTAAAAGAGAATGGAGTTTGTGGTATCGAAGATTTAGATACAAGAAAGATTGTTTTGACATTGCGAGACACAGGAAGTAAAAAAGGTGTAATCATAAAATCAAAAAATAGTGATTTAAGTGAAAGCGAGTTAGATTTTGTTAAAAAATATTTTGATTTAATGCCAACTATGGAAGGTTCAAATTTAATCTCTGATGTTGGAGTTAATCAAGTTCATAAAAATCCAAAAATTTTAGGTGAAAACATAGTCAAGATAGAAAATATTGATAAGTTTTATAAATATAAAATTGCTCTTTTAGATTGTGGAGTAAAAGCAAATATCATTAGAGAGTATAATAGCAGAGGTTGTGAGGTTATTGTAGTTCCTTCTGATTCCAATTCAAAAGATATTTTGAATTTAAATGTTGATGCTTTAATGATGTCAAATGGTCCTGGAGACCCTGATGTTTTAGATAAACAGATAGAGCTAGTAAAAGATTTAATTGGTAAATTACCAATATTTGGAATATGTTTAGGACATCAAATTATATCTTTAGCTTTAGGTGCAAAAAGTTATAAAATGAAATTTGGTCATCATGGTGTTAATCATCCTGTTAGGGATGAGATTACAAAAAGGGTTTTTGTTACAAGTCAAAATCATGGTTTCGCCATTGATGAAAATAGCTTGCCAAAAGATGTTGAAGTTTGGTGTAGAAATGCAAATGATAGCACTTTGGAGGGTATTTATCACAAAAAGTATCCAATAATGTGTGTTCAACATCATCCAGAGGCAAGTCCTGGACCAATTGATTCATCTTGGATTTTTGATACATTTTTAGAAAAGATAGAATCATCAAATAAAAAAGAGGAGAATATATAGATGCCTGCTAGAAGAGATTTAAAAAAGATTATGATTATTGGTTCTGGGCCTATTGTTATTGGACAAGCTTGTGAATTTGATTATTCTGGTGTTCAAGCTGTTAAGGCATTAAAAGAAGAGGGATATCAAGTTATTTTAATAAACCCAAATCCTGCAACTGTAATGACAACTCCTGGAATTGCTGATACAATTTATACAGAGCCTTTAGAAGTTAAATATGTTGAAAAAATTATAAAAAATGAGAAACCAGATGCACTTTTACCTACTATGGGTGGACAGACTGCTTTAAACTTGGCTATGAAATTAAACGAAGAAGGTATTCTTTCAAAATATGGAGTTGAGTTAATTGGTGCTAGTGTTGAATCAATTAAACTTGCAGAAGATAGAGGAGATTTTAAAAGGATTGCTAACTCAATTGGAATTGATACACCAAAATCTGCTTTGGTTCATAATTTAGAAGAAGCTCAAAAATTTGCTGATGAGACAGGTTTTCCAATTATTATTAGACCTAGTTTCACTCTTGGTGGTAGAGGTGGTAGTATTGCAGAATCTCAAGAAGAGTATTTGAGTAAAATACAGTGGGCTTTAGATGAGAGTCCTACAACTCAAACTTTAGTTGAAGAGTCTTTAATTGGTTGGAAAGAGTTTGAAATGGAGGTTATGAGAGACCATTCTGATAATGCAGTAATTATATGCTCCATAGAAAATATAGACCCAATGGGTGTTCATACTGGTGATTCTATTACAGTTGCTCCTATTCAAACTTTAAGTGATAAAGAGTATCAAATAATGAGAACGGCTTCTATAGAAATTCTTAGAGCAATTGGAGTTGATTGTGGTGGCTCTAATGTTCAATTTGCTATTGATCCTAAAAGTGGAAGAATGATTGTTATTGAGATGAATCCTAGAGTTTCCAGATCTTCTGCTTTAGCAAGTAAGGCTACAGGCTTTCCTATTGCTAGATGCTCTGCAAAGTTAGCTGTTGGTTTTACACTAGATGAGATTATGAATGAGATTACAGGAAAGACTGTATCTTGTTTTGAGCCGTCAATTGACTATGTAGCTGTAAAAGTTCCTAGATTTGAGATGGATAAATTCCCTACTGGATACGATGAGTTAGGCACACAAATGAAAAGTGTAGGTGAGTCTTTAGCAATTGGTAGAACATATAACGAAGCTTTAAATAAGGCTCTTCGCTCTATTGAGCAAAATTATCAAGGTTTAGAAGAGTTAAATCTTTCAGATGAAGAAATTCTTAAAATGTTAAAGAAACAAGACCCAAAAAAAATTTTTGCAGCATATACAAAACTAAAAAGAGAAGGAAGAGACTCAATAGATGAAATAAATAGAATATCATCTTTTGATAAATGGTGGCTCTATCAAATGCTAGACCAAATTGAGATAGAAAATAGAATTTCTTCTGAAAAACTGGATAAAGAGTTACTTTTAGAAGCTAAAAAATTTGGTTTTTCAGATAAAAAAATAGCCTCATTGTCTAATTCAACAGAAAAAGATATTTGGGATTTACGAAAATCTTTCAATATAAACTCTGTTTATCATTTTGTAGATACCTGTGCAGGTGAGTTTACTGCAAAAACTCCATATTTCTACTCAACCTATGGTGAAATTGATGAGGAAGTTGGACTTGGTAAAAGTGGTCAAAAAGCTGTAATAATTTTGGCTTCTGGACCAAATAGAATAGGTCAAGGTTTAGAGTTTGATACAGGATGCACTTTAGCAGCATTGGCTTATCAAAAACAGGGTGTAAAAACTATTTTAGTAAATTCAAATCCAGAAACTGTATCTACAGATTTTAATATTTCTGATAGACTTTATATAGAGCCTTTAGTAGCAGAGAATGTTAAAGAGATTATGGATAAAGAGGGTGTTAAAGATGTTTTAGTTCAATTAGGAGGTCAAACTCCTTTGAATATGGCATTAGAGCTTGAAGAGTATGGGGCTAAAATTGTTGGAACATCTGTAAAAAGTATTTATGATGCAGAAGATAGAGGACTCTTTTCAGAATTAGTAAAAAAGGCAGGTGTAAAACAACCTGAAAATAGATTAGCTACAAATAAAAATGAAATTATTGAAGCTACAAAAGAGATTGGCTTCCCTGTTCTATTAAGGCCATCATTTGTAATTGGTGGTAAAAGTATGTTTGTTGCCTTTGATGATGAGGATTTAAAAGAATTTTTAGAAAAAGATGTTGAAATGTCTAAAGATAAACCAATATTGGTTGATCAATTTTTAGAAGATGCTTTTGAATATGATGTTGATGCTATATGTGATGGTAAAAATGTTTATATTGGCGGAATTATGCAACATATTGAGGCTGCAGGTGTTCACTCTGGAGATTCAGCATGTGTTTTTCCCCCTTTTAAATCAACAGAAAAAGTTTTAAGTGAATTAAAAAGTGCTACACAAAAAATTGCTCTTGAAACAAAAACAATTGGTTTTATGAATATTCAATTTGCAGTTAAAGATGAATTTGTATATGTTTTAGAAGTAAATCCTAGAGCATCAAGGACAATTCCATTTTTATCAAAAGCTAGTGGTGTAAACTTAGTTGATGCTGCTGTTAAGATTTGGAATGGTAAAAATTTAGAAGAGCAAGGTTTAACAAAAAATGGTTTTGGAGAAGGAGAGTGTATTACAGGTTGGGCTTGTAAAGAGGCTGTTTTTAGTTTTGATAGATTTGGAGGATTGGATCCAGTTTTAGGACCAGAGATGAAAAGCACTGGAGAAGTTATTGGAATTGGAAAAACATTTGGTGAGGCATTTGCTAAAGCACAATCTTCAGCTTCTAATTTATTACCTACAAAAGGTAGGGCATTAGTTTCTGTTCATAAAAGAGATAGAGAAACTATTTTACCTATTGTTAAAGATTTAAAAAAGTTAGGATTTAAAATTGCTGCAACTAGAGGGACTGCTAAATTCCTATTTGATAATGGAATATTTTCAGAAACAGTTATGAAATTTCACGAAGGACATCCAAACATTGTTGACCATATGAAGTTAGGTAGATTTCAACTTATTATAAATACGCCTATGGGTGTTTTTAGTCAAAAAGATGATGATTATATAAGAAGTGAAGCAATAAGACATAAAATTTGTTACACAACAACTACAAGTGCAGCAAGAGCTGCTGTAGAAGGAATAAAATATTTACAAGAAGATAAAGTTAGTGTACAACACTTAACTTCAAATGATTTTTAGTATTTTTATTAACTTATAAATAAAAAGAGGAGCAGTTTATACTACTCCTCTTTTTTGTTAATTTCTGTTTGATTAAATATTCTTATAAACTCCAATCTCTTTTATTTTATAATTGTAAATTCTTTCATTTATTTCAAACTTTAAAACATCATCAACTTTTGAACCCAAAAGTTTTTGTCCAAATGGAGATAAATAAGATAAAATATTTTCATCTGTATCAGATTCCCAAGGTCCTAAAATAGTATATGTTTCTTCTTTATCTTCATCAAGATTTATAAGAGTAACAACATTAGCAAATCCAACTTGATCTAATGATACTTCACTTTCAGTAAATACATGAGCTTTTTCAATATCATCTTGTAATCTAGCCATAGTTGCATTTAAAATAGTTTGTTTTTCTTTAGCAGCCTTATATTCTGCATTTTCTTTTAAGTCTCCTAACTCCATAGCAACACCAATTTCTTTACTATTTTTAGGTATTTCAACTTCATTAATATATTTCAACTCTTTTGCTTTTGCTTCTATAGAAGATTTTAAAACTATAAAAGATCTTGATAGAGTATCTTTTACAGAAACTTCTTCTTTATTACCAAAGATAGTATCACTATAAGTTGTAGATATAGTTTCTTTTATTTCAATCTTAATTGAATGAGAAAGACTATCTATCTCATCAATTATTGTATAAATTTTAGCAATTTTTTGAACAGGAATTTCTTTCTTTTTAATATACTCTGTCAATAAATTAGTTTTGAATAAAATATTTTCAATATTTTTAGCATATTTTTTATTTTCAGAAACTCTCTGTTTATTATCTATCTCTTTATAAGTAGTACTTAATAAACTAACCATATCAATTATCATTTGATTATAGTTATATTCAAAATCATTAAATTCATCTAAATTTTTAAATAACCAAATAAAGCCATTTCTATACTCTTTGTTACTGTTAGAAATCATATTTATAATAATTTGAACATCTTCTTTTTTACCAGCAGCTAAAAGTTCATCAATTATTATTTTATTTAAACTTTCTGGAAAAAGTCTAACATAAATTTCTGCCCAGTTTTCAAATTCTTTAACATAATTTATAAAACTTTTCTTTATTTCACTATCTTCAATTTTTATGAAAATATCTATTATTTTACTCTTATCAACTATTATATCTCTAAAATATTGCTTTATTCCAGGATTCAAATATGGATATTCAATAATTAAATCTCTAATAAAAATATAACTAGAAACAACTTGATCATTAACATTATCCAAATCTTTTAAAAATGATGTAATGTAAGAAAACATATCATTAAAATATTCAGATTCAGTAGAACAAGATTTAACAAATTCCCTTAAAATTTTAATTCTGCTATAAAAACTCTTATCAGATTTAAATTGATTATAAAGTTTTTCTTCTTGTGTTATAGGAGTTTGTCTTACTGTAAAAACATCACTTTGTTCAGGAAGATTCCCAAAAAGAGGATTTTCCATAAGAACTTTTTTAGCATTTTTACTCCAAGTATTCCACTCATTTTGAGTTAAAACTCCTGGAACAAGTTCAACTTTCATTTTTTTAAGACTCATTGCATTGTCAAAACTATTTATAAGTGTTTTTAAAGTCCACTCAATATCTGACTTAACTCTTTCCTTCAATTTTTCTACAGGAACAACACTTTTTAGAACCCAAATATGACTTTTTGAAAGAGGAGAAAGTGCAGTAATAGCCATCTTCATATTCATTGTGTGATTTCTCTTTTTTGCAAAATCTATTATAATATCATCTCCTGCGACTTCTCTAATAATACCAATACCCCAAGTTTTGTGAAAAACAAAAGCTCCAGCATCAAATGATATATGTTTTTGAAAGTCTATGATAGCCTCTTGAACATTTCTCCACTCTTGGTTTAAGCCAGATAAAGATATATACTCTTGAACTTTTTTGTGATCTGCATATAAATTTTCATAACTCTTTATCAATGCAGTTCTTGCAGTAGAATCTTCAGGAGAGTAGTCTAATATTTTCTTTAATAAGTCAACACAAATTTGCCAATCTTGATGATCTCTATAATATATGAATAAATCCATCAATAAAATTTTTGACTTTTCTATACCTAAAACAGTAGTAATTTTTTTCTCCATATTCATAAAGTAACTAATATCTTCTGTTTCAAAGTCAATTATCTTTTGCCAAATATCCTTTATTTGAGAGAACATTTTTTTATTAATGTATCTATACATAGCTTTTTTGTAATACTCTACAGCATCTTCACTATTACCTTCAGCCTCTTTTTTTTCCGCTAAAAGTTTTACATAATCAGCTTCATCATAATCAATCCTAATTAATCTTTCCCAAATCTCATATTTTTTATCTTCATCAGAATCATTTTCATAACATTCAGCTAAAGTCCGAAGAGCAATTTTATTATCTCCAAAATCTAAAATTCTAGAAGCCAAATATTTTACAATCTGCATTCTATGATTGTCTTTAAAAATACTTATAAGTGAAATCAAATTTTCATCATCAACAAATTTCAGATCTAAAGATATAATACCTGTAAGATAAAGAGCTATTATACTATTTTTTGTATGTGATAAATGCTCATCACATAACTTTTTTACTTCTAACTCCATACCACTTTGCTTTGCTTGTTCAATAATTTCATCTAATTCTTGCAAATTCGAAGTAGAGTAGTTACCTAAAGCTGCTCTTGTCCATTTCTCTTCGTTTAGGTGTTCCCTAATATTCGCAATTAATTGTTCTGACATAAATAACTCCATTTTATTTTATATACTCTTTATAAATTTTTGAATCCAATAATTTAATTTCATTCAATGCAATAGAAATCTTCTCTTGTCTATTAGCTAAATCTTTAGTAGCTAAAAGATGATTTATCAATCTAATATAACAATAAATCAATTTAGGCTTAATCTCTTTGATATTAGATTTTAAATCTCGTTTTAACTCTACCATCTTTAAATCCAACTCTCTCAATTCCATAGGCTCTAGTTCTCTTTTTATATTAAAAACCTTTAAAATCGAAGCATAAACAGGAATCCAATAATTTATTAAATTCTCCTTTACATTGTATTCATTTATCAACTTCTCTTCAAGTCTTTTTATGTAACTAGTTTCAATAAATTCTAACCTAACAGCATCTGGATTTTGAAAAAAAGCCTCGGCAAAGTAAGTTTTTGAAAAAACAGTATTTCCAGAAAGAGCCAAACAGTCAGCCATTTCTGCAATAATTTCTCCATTCTTCCTTTCATAATTATAAGCCTTTTTTAAATATACAATGGCATTTTTGTAATCACCCAAAATCTTTAAACATCTACCAATTTGCATATCAACCAAAGGATTATAAGCATCATAACTCTTTTTAGAATTCTCTTTAGTCTCCAAAAAATCAAAAAGAGCAGTATTAAAAACCCACTTTTTTAATCCAATCAAACCCTCTTGAAAATAGATTTCCACATCATCAAAATGCTCTATAAAAGTTTTCCATTTTTCAATCAAATATAGCCCTTTAGAAGATGGACCCTTAAAAGAAGAAATCTCACTTTTTACCTTTTTCCAATAAAGAACACTTTTCATAGCAGATAAAACAAACTTTGAGTTATACAAAGATTTTAAACTAACTTCAATTATCTCATTTGCCTTATCAAATTCTCCATTACTTAAAAGCTCATAAATACTATCAAAATTTTCTCTGGATGCACCCTCATCACTCATACTTAATATTTTACTAAAAAAATAGAAATTTTACAATATTATATATTTTTATTTTGGGTGTTACGGCTTTGCCGTCAGGCTTTCCAGGGCTCCGCTATCGCTTCGGTATTTTTGCTAAAGCAAAAACACTGCTATGCACCCTTCCAATCCTTAACACATTAATTTTACATTAATCTATATTTTTTGCTTGACAAATAAATATACCATAATTAAAATTAAGGTAAAGTTTAGGAGGTTAGAAATGAAAAGTTTCAAAAAGATTTTAAAGCTTATTGCTACAGGATCTATGTCAATTTTTATTGCTGCCTGTTATGGAATGCCTAAAAACTTTGTTCATGGTGAAATTATTATAAAGAATAGAGATGGAGAAGCATTAAAAGGTATAAAGGCAAAATTCAAAGATGATAGATTTAATAGTAATGAATATCAAGGATCTAATGATAAAGGAATTTTATACTATGATGGAATTATACCCCCAAAAGATGATTTTAACACAGAAATACTTTTGGAAGATACAAATGAAATATATGAAACTAAAACAGTATATATGGATAGAGATCATAAAACTGTTGATAAATTTATATTAGAAAAAAAATAGTCTATGTTTAATATAAGAGAAAATGCTTATAAACTCTATGTAGATCAGGAGATAAAGGAGCATCAGCTTCGTTATCTCTTTTTAGAGATAACTCGTAGATGTAATTTAAGCTGTATTCACTGTGGTTCAGATTGCTCAAAAGATTTAAAAATGCAGGAAATGACTTTAGAGTCTTGGCAAAATATTATTAAAGCAATGCAAGATAGATATTCTCCAACCTTTGTTATTACTGGTGGTGAGCCACTTGTTTCAGAAGGTTTTAATCAAATATCAAAAACCCTAAAAGATGTTAACGCCTCTTGGGGTATGGTAACAAATGGAATGTTACTAACAAGAGATAAAATGAAAATGATAGTTGAAAATGGTTTAGATAGTATGACCATATCTCTTGATGGAACAGAAAAAAATCATAAATATATTCGTCGTCATCCAAAATCTTTTAAAAAAGCACTAAATGCTGTAGAAATCCTTGGAGAGAGTGAAATCACATATAAAGATGTAGTATCTTGTGTTTTTAAAGGTAATATCAATGAGCTAGATAAAATTGCAGATATGTTAGTAGATCGTGGAATTAACTCTTGGAGATTGTTTAGAATTTTCCCAAAAGGAAAAGCTGCTGGAAATGACTATCTTAAACTTAGTTTTGATGAAAGTAGAGCTGTTGTTGACTGGATAGCAAAAAATAGAAAAAAATACAAAAAAAAGGGTTTAGACATTAATTTTAGTTGTGAAGGCTATCTTCCATTTTCTAAAGATAGAAAAGTTAGAAAAGAGCCATTTTTCTGTAGGGCAGGCATAAATATAGCCTCAATTTTAAGTGATGGCTCCATAACAGGATGTAACAACAATGGAGAGCAATTCTACCAAGGCAATATAATAAGAGATGACTTTTCTGAAGTATGGGAGAAAAGATTTTTAGACTACAGAGAACCTCTATGGAAAAAAACAGGAGTCTGTGCAGACTGTAAACATTGGAAATTCTGTAGAGGTGGTTCAATTCATCTACGAGATAAAAATCAAGAAAACCCACTTTTTTGTTATGTAAAAGATGTTGAAAAATAGTTTTTCATTATTATAATCAAATAAATTTTGCTAAAAACTTGTCCTTTTTATTAATTGTTGTTAGAATAACGAAAATAATTAAATTGGGGAGATTCTTTATGGAAAAATTTTTTAAATTGAAGGAGAAAGGGACTACTGTCAGAAAAGAGATTGCAGCAGGAGCTACAACTTTTTTAGCTATGGCATATATTTTAGCAGTAAATCCTGATCTTTTATCAAAAGCTGGTTTAGATGCTGGAGCAGTTTTTACGGCAACTGCAATTGCTGCTGGTATTGCATCTATATTTATGGGACTTTTTGCTAATTTACCAATTGCACTTGCTCCTGGAATGGGGCTTAATGCTTTTTTCACCTTTACTGTAGTTTTAACAATGAATTATACTCCAGCAGTGGCTTTAACAGCAGTATTTTTAGAGGGAATTTTATTTATATTACTATCTTTTTTTAATGTTAGAGAAGCTTTAATTGATGCTATTCCAAGTAGTTTAAAAAAAGCTACAGCAGCTGGTATAGGTGTTTTTATAACACTAATAGGTATGAAGAATTCAGGTATTGTTGTTTCTAACCCTGCAACACTACTTAGTTTTGGAGACCTAAATCAAGGAACAGCCTTATTAGCTCTAACAGGATTAATAATTACTGGTGTCCTTTTTGCTCTTAAAATACCAGGAGCAATTTTAATTGGTATTGTTGTTACAACAGTAATTGGTATTCCTATGGGAATTACAAAACCATTAGGTGGTTGGTCAGGTTGGTCTCCAGTTAGTGTGCCTTCAGCTCCAATATTTTGGCACTTTGATTTTTCTCAAATATTAAGTTTTAAGTTCTTTGTTGTTTTCTTCTCATTCTTTTTTGTAGATCTATTTGATACAGTAGGAACTCTAGTTGGAGTAACAACACAAGCTGGTTTAACAGATAAAGATGGTAAAATACCAAGAGTAAAACAGGCACTGTTAGCAGATGCAGTTGGGACAACTTTAGGTGCAATGTTAGGAACATCAACAGTAACAAGCTATATAGAAAGCTCTTCGGGAGTTGCAGCAGGTGGTAGAACAGGCTTAACAGCAATTAGCTCTGGAGTTCTATTTTTCATAGCACTAATATTTTCACCATTTTTTCTTTTAGTTCCAGCAGCAGCTACAGCACCAGCATTAATAATGGTAGGAGCTTTAATGATGCAAGCAGTTGTTGATATTGATTTTAAAGACCCAACAGAAGCACTTCCTGCATTCTTGACAATAGTAATTATGCCATTTAGTTACAGCATTGCAGAAGGAATTGTTTTTGGAGTAATTTCATATGTAATCTTAAAAACAGTAACAGGAAAATTCAAACAAATTTCAGCAATAACTTGGATTTTATTTGTTGTTTTTATTTTAAGATTTATATTCAAATAGAATTTTGGGCTTTCCTCTGAGCATAGCTCAGAGTCGGCGTATTAAAAGCTACGCTATCGCTTCTACCAAAAATCTCGCATATTGTTGCGAGATTTTTGTTTTTTAGAAAGTTTTTAAAAACTTTCTAAAACTTTTAATGTGCCTAAAGCATTTTTTTTCAAAAAGGGCTTTTCTTTATTAAAAATAAATTTTAATATTAATTATGAATAAGGTAAAAGTTTTTTTTGTGTCAGTCTATATTTTTAGTATGGCTATTTTTGCATTTGGTTATAGTGAGCTACCAATTATTCCAAAACCTGCAGAGGTTAATATTGGTAGTGGTTCTACTATTTTTAGTGGTGATTTTGAGTTTGTATATTCAAAAGAGCTTTCCAGTATAATAGATACTATTTTAGATGATTTTAAAACTGTAAAAAGTGTTAAAGGTTCAAAAAGAAAAATTATTTTTGACTATGACAATAAAAGAGTAGAGAGTGAAGCTTACAGATTAAAAATTTGTGAAAATAAAATTGTTTTTGGAGCCAACTCTTATGGTGGATTTTTTTATGCCTATCAAAGTTTAAAACAACTTGCTTTAAGCAACAGTGAAAATAGAGTTCCAAATTTAGAAATTTATGACTCTCCAAAAGTTTCTTGGAGAGGTATGCATATTGATATTGCACGACATTTTATATCAAAAAAACAACTTTTAAAAATGATAGATCTATTCTCTTTTTATAAGTTTAATCGTCTTCACTTACACTTAACAGAAGATCAAGGTTGGAGAATTGAGATAAAAAAATATCCTAGACTTACAGAAATTGGTGCTTATAGAGAAGATACAGAGATAAATAGAGTAAATAGACCTAATAAAGTTGTTGCAAAAGGAGTATATGGAGGTTTCTTAACTCAAGAAGATATAAAAGAGATTGTAAAATATGCAAAAATTAGAAACATAGAAATTATCCCAGAAATAGATATACCAGGCCATTCACAAGCAGCAATTGCAGCATATCAATATTTAGGTAATGCTCCAGTGGAAGGCACACTAAATAAATGGGGAGTAAATACAAGTATTTTAAATCCAAGTGATAGAACAATAGAATTTTATAAAGATGTTTTTGATGAAATTTTTGAGCTTTTCCCATATGATTATATCCATTTAGGTGGAGATGAAGTTCCAAAAGTTCAGTGGAAAAATTCAGAGATTGCAAAGGCTCAGATGGAGAAGAACAATATTGAATCATACAATGAGTTACAAAGTTGGTTTATTAATCAAATATCATCTTACTTAACAAAAAATGGAAAGAAAACAATATGTTGGGATGAAATCTATCAAGAAGGTAGTAAGTATATTAATAAAGATATTGTTATTATGAACTGGAGGGGTTGGCTTCCAAATCTTAAAAAGAATGTTGTTGATAATGATATGAAACTTATAATGGCAGAGTTGGAATATCTCTATTTTGACTACTATCAAGAGAAGGGTTTAGCTGTTCCAATACAAATTGGTGGATATACAACTCTTAAAAAGGTTTACTCTTTTAGACCAAAAATAGAAGATACAGATAATATGCAAAATTTATTAGGCACTCAAGGACAACTTTGGACAGAATATATTGGTTCAGATTATATGTTAGAATATATGGCATTCCCAAGAGCTATTGCATTATCAGAAGTTGCTTGGAGCAGAGATGAAAATCTAGATTTTAATAATTTCAAAAATAGATTAAATATAAATTCAAAAATTCTTGATTCAAAAAATGTGAACTATTGTAGAGATGGTTGGATTAAAAAAATCTCTACATCTAAAGTTATTGATGATAAAGCAATTTTTAATGTTTCAAATAAAATAAAAAAAGAGGGGTATTATCAATTTTATCTAACAAGTAAACAGTTTAAGAAAATTACAGAAGTTAGTGTATTGGTAGAAGATATGCTTGTATCAACACAAAAATTGAGGGCTTACTGTTATCCTTGGAAACCTTTTTACTCTGTTTTTACTTTGTATATTCCAGATTCAAAAAATGTAAAAATAGAGTTTAATGTTGAAAATTTGGTAGAGAGCAAAAGACATTCACTCAATCTTTTTTGTAAATATTGATTTGTGTTAGGTATGCGGAAGCTAGAGAGTAGTTTTTTCAAAAACTACTCTCTAGTGTTTTTTTGCTTACAAATGGTAAGCAAAAAAATACCGTTGGCTATGCCATAAGGCTGTAGCACGCCGACCCTAGCTTGAATGCAAAACTTGTTGAAGCATTCAGGCTAGGGGAACACCCATAATTTTTTTTATATTTTTATTGCTAATTTAATTAGTCTATGGTAAAAACAGTTATGAGAGATTTGTCTATTTCAATTTTAAATTCGGATTTTACAGATATAAAGAATTCTTTGAATTTAATAAAGGATTGTGGAGTTTCAAAAATTCATTTTGATATTATGGATGGTATTTTTGTTCCTAATTTAACTTTTGGAGCTAAATTGGTATCTGATTGCAGGCCTTTTTCAGATCTTATTTTTGATGTTCATTTAATGATTAATAATCCAGAAAAGTATTTATCTAACTTTGTCGAGGCGGGTTCTGATTTGATTACTTTTCATTATGAAGCTACAAAAAAAAGTAAAGAGTTGCTTAAAGCTATTAAAAGTGAGGGAGTAAAAGCTGGTATATCTGTAAAGCCAGATACTCCTATAAAGAAAATTTATCCTTTATTGGAGTTTTGTGATTTAGTATTGGTTATGACTGTTGAGCCTGGTTTTGGTAAGCAATCTTTAATCCCTTCTTGTGTTGATAAGATTAAAAAATTAAATGAGATAAATGATAGAGATTTTTCAATCTATGTTGATGGTGGGGTAAACAAGAATACTATTGATACTGTTTTTGATGCAGGAGTTGATACTGCAGTTGTTGGATCGGCATTTTTTAATTCAGAAAATAAGAAAGAGTTTGTTTCTGGCTTGTTAGGGTAATTTTTAGAAATGTATAGCAAGGATCTTTATTTAGCTTCAAAATATTTTAATCGTGGTAAATACTCTGATGTAATTAATTTACTTGAACAGAAGATTGTGTATTATAAGGATAGTGCTTTATATTTTAATCTTTTGGGTGCTAGTTGTGTTTTTATTGGTGATTGGGGATCTGGTAAAACATATTTATCGGCTGCAGAAAAATTGAGTAAGAGTAATAAAAATATTATTTTTTTATTGTCTCTCATATATCTTAAATTAAATGATACCGAGATGGCAGTCCATCTGCTTTTAGATCTTTTGAATTTTAGTGAGACAAAAAGAGATGCTAAAAAGGTTTTAGATTTTGTTGGTAAAAGTGAGAATCAGGTTGCTGTTTCTGAATTTATTGATATTAAGGTTATTCCTAAATTAAAGAAGAAGATTAAATTTAAGATAAAAAAAATAAGAAAAACTCATAAATTAAGTAAGAATTTTATTTATGGATTTTTTATAATAATATTTCTTCTTTTTGTTATTTGGGGTGGTTTTAAATTTTATAAACATAAAAAAAGTAATAGCAGAGCAAATATTGAAGCATTAGAGATTTCTGAAGAAGATAAAATTGTTGAGTTTTATAAGGGAAAATATAAACTTTTATTGAGTGATAAAGATGTTAGAAAAGCTTTTAGAAAGGCAAAAAGGGCTTTTAATGATTTTGATGATAATGTTGCACAAAGAGAAATCAATAGAATTTTAAATTCTAATGCTAGTAATGATATAAAGGATAAGGCATTAGAGTTGCAAAGGCTTATAAAAGAGCCTGACTTTAAATCTATGAAAACAAATTATACTTTTGATGAAATTAACAAAGAGCCTTTTATGTATGAAAATTGCTATGTTAATTGGAAAGGTAGAATTGTTAATTTGAAAATAGGTAAAAAAAATATAACTTTTGATTTTTTAGTAGGTTATGAAGATAAAAAGGTTTTAAATGGAACTGTTAGTGTTATTTTGGATTATGGGGTAAAACTATACGAAGATTATCCTTATGAGATTTTAGGAAAAATAAAACTTATTGATGGAAAAGTTTATTTACAAGTTGTATCTTTGCATAGAATAGTTGAATTATAAAAAAAAATATTATATTATTCACTTGCTCAATTTTTTTATTGCATTTTGAGTGTATAATGTTAGGAGTTTATTATGGCAAAAAAAAGTTATACGCCAACAGATTTTGGCAATATTAGTGACAAGAAGCAGGCTTTAGAGACTGCTAGAATTCAAATTGAGAAGCAGTTTGGAAAAGGTTCATTGATGAAATTGGGTGATAAAACGAGTGTCGCTGTGGATTCAATACCTTCTGGTTCTGTTTTAGTAGATGCAGCTTTAGGTGTGGGTGGTTATCCAAAGGGACGAGTAATAGAAATTTATGGACCTGAATCATCTGGTAAAACAACTTTAGCTCTTCATGCAATTGCAGAGGCTCAAAAACTTGGTGGAGTTGCAGCTTTTGTAGATGCAGAACACGCTTTGGATCCTGTTTATGCAAAGAATTTGGGTGTTAATACTGATGAATTGTGGGTTACACAACCTGATACTGGAGAACAAGCTTTGGAAATTACAGAATCACTTGTTCGTAGTGGTGGAGTTGATATTATTGTTGTTGACTCTGTTGCAGCTTTGACTCCACAAGCAGAAATTGAAGGTGATATGGGTGATTCTCATATGGGACTTCAAGCTAGACTTATGAGTCAAGCTCTTCGAAAATTGACAAGTATTATAGGTAAGTCTGGCACAACTGTAATTTTTATCAACCAAATAAGAATGAAAATTGGTGTTATGTTTGGAAATCCAGAGACAACTACAGGTGGAAATGCTCTTAAATTTTACTCATCTGTAAGAATTGAGGTTAGAAGAATAGAGACTATCACTAAGGGTGATGATGCAGTTGGTAATAAGGTTAGAGTTAAAATTGTAAAAAATAAAGTAGCTCCACCTTTTAGAAAGGCAGAAATAGAGATTGTTTTTGGAAAGGGTATTAGTGCAGAAGGAAGTCTTTTAGATGCTGCAGTAAAGTATGATATTGTTGAGAAAAGTGGTTCTTGGTACTCTTATAATGGCGAGAGATTAGGGCAAGGCCGAGATAATGTAAAAGAGGCAATTTTTTCTAATCCAGCAATGGCAAAGGATATAGAAGATAGGGTTAGAGCTGTTCTGTTTCCTGAAGATAATCCAAAAGAAAAAGAAGTAAAAGAGTAAGAGGAAAAATTGATAACTATAAAAAGATCTGAAGATAAAAATGAATATCAAATTGATCAGTTTAATGGCCCTTTAGATTTATTGTTAGAGTTGATTAAAAAAAATGAAATTAATATATACGATATACCTATTTCTAAAATAACAGATGAGTATATAAATTTTATTGAAAATAATAAAACAGATTTAGATGATCTAACAGATTTTTATAAAATGGCTGCTACACTTTTATTGATTAAATCAAAAATGATGTTACCAGTTGAAGCTGATTTTGAAGATGAATATGAAGATCCAAGATCTGAACTTATAGAAAAATTAATAGAGTATCAGAAATATAAAAAATTAACAGATATGATGCAAGAAAAAAATATTGAATCAGAGTGGCTTATAGAGAGAAAAAAGAAACAGAGGATGCTCCCTTTTGAAAATTCTGATGATATATGGGAAAATTTAGATGTAGTAGATTTACTTAATACTTTTTCAAATTTAGTAAAACAGTTGCCAGTTCAATTAATTGATACAGATGAGATTAAAGTTGAGCAAAAAATTTCTCTTATTGAAGAAAAACTTAGTAGAAATGAGGAGTTTTATTTTACAGATTTAATTGTATCTAAAAACTCTGCAATGGAAGTTATTTGTGCTTTTCTTGCTATTTTGAATTTAGTAAAAGAAAAATCTATTTCTTTATTTCAAAATAAGATGTTTGGTGATATAAAAATTACTAAATATAAAGTGAAAAATTTAGAAGTTAATGAAGAAGAGGAAGTTAATGTCAAATAGTAAAAATTCTGCTTTAATTGAAGCTATTCTTTTTTTAGAATCTGACCCTATAGAAATTAAAAAGATTTCAAAAATAACAAATTTAAGTGAAGAAGAGGTAGGTTTAGCATTAGAAGATTTAAAAGATTCTTATGAAAATGTTGATAGAGGTATTGAATTGATTACATTAGCGGATAAATATCTTTTAATACCTAAAGAAGAGCATTGGGATGTTTTAAAAGATAAATATGGCAAAAAGCATGATGCTAGACTTTCAAGAGCTGCATTAGAGACTCTTTCTATTATTGCTTATAAACAAAGGATAACAAAATCTGAAATAGAAAAGATTAGAGGTGTTGCTGCAGATAGTATGATAAAGCTTCTTTTGAGTAAGGAGCTTATTAAGGAAGCTGGTAGAAAAAATATTCCAGGAAAACCTATTATATATTCAACAACTAATAAGTTTTTAAAAATTTTTAAAATATCAAGTATTTCTGACTTACCTGAATTAGATGAAAATGATTTGAATAAATTTGAGTTAAATTAATGGTTAGGTTACAGAAGTATATTGCCCAATGTGGTATTGCCTCTAGAAGAAAAGCAGAAAAACTTATTTTAGATGGTTTTATTTCTGTAAATGGTGAAGTTGTAAAAGAGTTAGGCACAAAAGTTTCTGAAAATGATATTGTAAAATATAAAAACAGAGAGATAAAAGTTGTATCAGAGAAAGTATATTTTTTACTTAATAAACCAGAAAAATATATTTGCTCTAATTATGATGAAAAAAATAGAAATTTAGCTATAAATCTACTTCCTAAAGAGTATAGAAATATTATTCATAATG